>Ga0209184_1001625_pt1 | contig 13794 bp, 9 predicted proteins | sample EN8Hudsemesocosm_2_FD_184627 | JGI IMG/M metagenome (GOLD analysis project Ga0209184, IMG submission 184627) | Methane-oxidizing microbial communities from mesocosms in the Hudson Canyon - EN8C Hudson Canyon (SPAdes) (version 2) | ecosystem: Environmental > Aquatic > Marine > Cold seeps | place... | reverse complement strand
AGACGTTTAAGGGCGCGTAATTCCTCTAAAACCTGTTGTCCATTTTTACCTGGCCCAAGATTGTAGTCACAAAGGATGACGTCATACGCCACTTCATTACAGGCACTGATCGCTTCCTTACCATTACGTGCAGTATCAACTTTTTCCACACCAAAGCTCTGCACTATTTTCTTCATTGATGTTCTGAAGTTTTCAAAGTCATCCACTATTAAGAAGCGCTTACCATGGTAAGCTTTATTGAGTGTTGATTCGTTTAGATTGGACATTCTAAATTTATCACTTAAAGCGCTATTGATCAGAAAACGCAGTAAATAACAAAAGAATATTCTGATTAAAAAAGGGGGAGTGAATACTTTGGGATGTTTTCATTTTTCGAGACCTGCTTTGGTTGCTTGGAAACTCAGCCATCATAGTTTTCACCTTAGACCTGAAGCTTTGCGTCCCTAACTTTCGTTAGGTTTGCCATTTCATCGAACTTGATCGAGATAAGAAAAACTGATCAATAACTACTTTATAATACATGTTGTGTGATTCGAGTCATCATGCAGAGAATAAATTTTATAATTTTTTACATTTTGAGAGTCAAATAATTGAGCGTCGTAGTTCAACAGCTTAGATAGTTATTTTGTTAATTACCATTGTATCAGGCCCAAACTTAAATTGATAAGTGTAGAAATAAGTTTGGCTGATATTGCTTTTAATTTATAGGTTTGGGGGTTGTTCTTGAAGTGTTTAATGACTATCGTCCTTGTCAGATTATTGATTATTTTTCAATAACTTAACAACTTCGCTGGCTTTGCGACCCTGAATGGAATTAAAGGGGGCGTATCGAATGTTTTTTGATCAGAAAAAGGGACTTAAAAAATATGACAAATCAGTTTAATGTCCGGTTTCAAACCGAAAGCCGGCACCCCAATCACACCAAAACTGTCCGATAGATCGATTTTTAAGACGTAATATTAATCACCTGATGTCAGCTTTTGCAATTTTGTGCAATCAACTGCCGCTTGGCTAGTTGGAACTTAAAGACAAAATTGTGCCTTTTCTACAGAAAGCGAGCGCATATGGCTTGAATGGATTTTTAATTCTCCTAATTCACGCTTCTAATTGCAGGACGTAAAGAATTGAATACGTCACTGCTCACAGTTACCCTTTATGTTTGTTTATAGCGAGTAAAAAACTCGCTACCAGCTACAAATAGGTCTATTTTAGTAAAAGGAAAGGCAAATAAGGATTTGTTATGTTTATCAAATACAAAATTGCGTTAACTTCGTTATTACTCTCGCTAGCTTTTATCTCAGTTTGTGAATCAGCAGAAACCGTAGTTGTGGGTGGGTATGAGTTTGCTCCCTTTGTTCAACGGACGTCCGATGGCAATTATGATGGTGTTACTTTTGATCTGATTGCGGCACTAAACAAGGTCCAAAAAGATTTTCATTTTATTTTTGTTACGACTTTGGCAGATACTAGATATAAAGCCTTTCAAGCAAAACGGTTTGATCTTATATTTTTTGAAGACAAAATGTGGGGATGGCAAGATCTGGATGTAGTTTCCAGTAAGGTTTTCTTAAGAGGTGGTGATACCTACATTGCACTAAAAAAAGAAGGTAGAGATCAAAGTTTTTTTGCTGATTTGTCTAGTAAAATATTAATCGGAATTAAAGGCTACCATTATGGTTTTGCGAATTTTAACAATGATCCAATACTTCTAGAAGAGAAATATAACCTAATATTGGGCAATTCCAGTTTAAGTGTAATTAAAATGCTCGAATACAGGCGTGGCGATATCGCAATTATTTCGCTTTCTTTTATTTTACCTTACTTAAAACAACACCAAAGTTTATCTAAAAAGATACTTATCTCAGAAAAGCTAGATCACCAATATGGGCATACAATCTTAACTAGAAAAAACTTTCAAGTTAATCCAGAAAAGTTAAATCATTGGTTAAGTCAATTGGAAGAGCAGGGAAAATTAGAAGAGATATGGAACAAAAGAGGACTTGGGGATTTACACAAATGGCTAAATTAGCCATTGTTTTTGTAAATTTATCATGAAAAAATTGTCAAATATTCAGGGCGAACCAGTCTTCAAAATAACTCAATTTATTGTTGCCTAAGCTGATTCTATACAAGGTAGATTCTGAGTTACATGATGACCGCTAATGACCATAATCCGTGTTTTTAGTGCGCTTCTGTTACATGATTTAGGCGTGTCGAGCCAAATACGGCCAATAAATTCAGGTCAACTCTCATTACTACCCCCCATCTTGTTCTGACAATTAGCACAAGAATATAGCACCTCAACTATCAGCAAAACTAATAGTGTGGCATTAGAATAATTCATTGGTTTAATTATTGACGAGCGGATAGCATGGTTTCTGAATAGATTAAAGGCTTAACAGCTAACGATACAGTTTTTTATATGCTGAACACTTTAATACGCCAGTGCATGATCGAATATCTTGAAAAAGAATTGATGGAATTGGAACAAACTTGGCTTAAGTGAGCGCAATTTAAGTAGGAATACCGTATTTAGGAGTACTATGTTTAACATACGAGTTGAAAGAGTTGTTAAAAAGAACATCAATGATGTATTTGAAATGTTAGTTGCGCATGAAGACTACGATCAACTTCCCGGTATAAAATCTGCCCGTTTATTGGAATTTGGAAGGGAAGAGCGCAACGGTGAAGGCGCATTAAGGGAAGTGGATTTGGGTGCGTTAGTATTTCAGGAGCGAATTACACATTTTGAACGACCATCTCAAATAGATTATTGTATTGAGTCTTCCAAACCTTTACCTGTTCGTCATGACCTCGGAGAAATTAGACTTTGTGAAGAGGGTGAGTTTACCCGAGTGGTTTGGGTCTCGAAAGGGCATATACGAATTCCGCTATTAGGTAACCTTTTATTTGATAAATTATTTAATAAACAAGGGGCGGAGGGCTTTCATTCGGCGCTCAAGTCGATCGAGCGTCGATAGTCATGTTATTCCTACCTCCACGACTACTACGAAATAGACATGTTCAATCTATCCTGGCAAGCAGTAAATTGCGAAAGCCGACGTTACTTAAAGCAGCTAAAGATATGTTGCAAGTAAGTAGAGAGGAGATATTACGCGCGGGGGAGAATACACGCTTACATTGTATTATTTCTGAGCATGAGCAGCACGGCTCAAATCATAATCGCCCGTTGGTTGTTCTTCTACATGGATGGGAAGGGAGCGCTGAGTCTAGTTATATATTGTCTTCAGCAGCCTGTCTTTACAATAATGGTTATGATGTTTTACGACTCCATTTACGTGATCACGGCCCAAGCCATCACCTTAATTCTGAGTTATTTCATGGCGCACGAATTGACGAAGTTGTGACAGCAGTACAATCGATAAATAATTTATTTTATCGAGAGTCTACCTATCTCGCCGGCTTTTCTCTGGGTGGTAACTTTGCTTTGCGAGTTGCAATGCGAGCTAAAAGCCATGATTTGAAATTGACAAAGGTTATAGCTATCAGCCCGGTTGTCGAGCCTACCAATACAATGACAGCTTTAGAAAAGGGTGCCGTTTTGTATCGTACCTATTTTATGCGCAAATGGAGGAAGTCTTTGAAATTGAAACATCAAGCTTACCCTGAGCTAGTCGATATTGAAGATGTAAAAGGTTCACGAGACTTAATGGCATTGACAGAAATGTTAGTTGAACAGCATACCGACTTTAATAGTGTCGATGATTATTTTCATAGCTATAAGTTAACTGGAGGGGCATTATCTGATATTGACGTGCCGACAATCATCATCACCTCGAAGGATGACCCTGTGATACCTATTAATGATTTCGATGAAATTAAGCCTTCGCCACAGGTCACTGTCAGCATTCAAACTTATGGTGGTCACTGTGGCTTTATAAAAGACTATAATCTTAATAGCTGGGTCAATGATGTATTACTGCAACAGTTCGATGCTCATTGACGCTGATGATAGAAAAAGAAACGTCGAGTTATGAATACTGTCACGGATGGATTTGATCCCATTTTTGTAGCAGTCCATATTTGGAATGAAACAGCAGTTCACCTAAAGTTCATTACATAGTTGAGTCGCAAAAATGTCAACCGTGACCCAGCGATCCCTATTGACTTTGTAAATTACAAATCACCATTTGCAGGATCTGTAAATTCCGGATCAACATTCGTACCACTAATATCATATCCCAAGACCTGCCATTCGCTAAACGAAAAAGAATCTACGTCTTGAACTCTGAAAGGAGTTGGAATACCGGGCGCCCAATACTGATTTTCATCAATATTCCAGTCAATGGTCTCTGGTATATCAAAGCTACCAATATTGGTAGAGCCTCCTTTCACACCTTCGTTGACAAAGACATTGTCCGTCATAGTAAGGTATCGAATATCCTTAAAGTCTAACATTGCCAGAGACTCGGCAGGATCAGCCCCTTTCCATATAAGGTTGTCATGCATCTGCAAAGAGACATCGTGATCACCATCTTTTTCAATGAGGATATCAGTATATGGAATCCCGTAAAAACGATTATCCCGGATAGTGAACCTTTCCAAAGAGCCTCCCATGATACCATAACCTTGAGAGGGACTTCCTAAATCATGAATGGCGTTATTCTGAACAATCACATCGCTGAACCAACCTGTGGTACTGTCATTGTGCTTAGTAAAATCAAGGCCATTTTGTCCCCCGGTAATATCGCAACCATCGACCAGTGTATAGTATAATGTAGCCCCTCCCTTCGATGCATTGTTTATAGAAAAGTTATTAGAGTAGGTCTCCTGAAAATCGATCCAACGATAATGTGCATGATTCACGGTTGCAGGGTAAATTGGGTGGTCCTTAATACTATTACCATCTCCTCCTGAAAATGAACCTCCCATCACTGCAAAGTGTCCCTGCATTTCTGCGTAAATTCCATTTTTGATACTATGGTTTCTAATAAAGTTTGAGTTCCAAACCAACACATCATCAATATAACCATCAGGTGGGTTTTGAATCGTAATCATATTCGATGTGACGTCTTCAGCACCATGAGGGTCGTCATTCACAAAGGTCATGTCCAAAAACGCAATAGCTCTCATTTCTGCTTCCGGCTCAAAGATTCTTGAATAGATTAGCGATGGCGCGTTGCCATTATTGCCATCAAGGTGGAGGTCAGAATAGACATGATCTTCAATGGTCGTGCTTGACGCTAATCGAATAAACGAACCAATTTCAGCATCAGCGGTTAAAATGGGTTTTGCGCCTTCTCCAAAGGCACCCAACCTGACATGGGAATTTTCCAGCCATAGCACTTCTTCAACAGAGACTTCAGAACCACGCTTAATCAGCCCTTTTCGGTTGTCACCGCTACTTAACCAGGCCACCAACGCAGGCCAAGTTTGCCATGCGGCATCAGTAGCCGTTCCCGTGTTTAAATCATTACCAGAATCAGGATCAAGATAACGTGTATCACCAGACCAATCAGAAATCGTTACAGGTGTGCTTGCCTCATTTACAAATGTATTCTCCCCGTCACTATATTGCACGGTGAGTGTAATGTTGTAGGTACCCGGATTACGATAAACAAAAGAAGCTTCCGGACCCGTCTGATCGGTATTCGCTTCTACCGTATTGAGTGTTACCGGGTGAACGAAGCTACCCTCGGAATTTGTATCGCCAAAATCCCAACTGTATTCAAGCTGATCGTAGGGGAATTCAACACCTGTTGCTGTGGTACCGCTAGATGAAACATAGACATGAAAGGGAATTTCACCACTAGTTCGGGTAATTTCGATTTCTGGTTGAATATCCCCAACTGGGCATGTAGCGGTGGTAACGGAGGAGAAAGTATGAGTAACCGTTTCGGAATCTGCATCTTTAACGACAACGCTTACCTCAATCGGATCATTACTACATGTAGGTGCAATCCAACTAACTTCACTCGTAATTGAGCTTGCCTGATTTGTTTCTGTAGAAGCACTAAAAGAACCTGCAGAACTGCTCCACACAAAATTCAGACTATTACTTTCAGAATCTGCAGCCTCAACACGGAAGACCAGTGACTCGGAAGCCTCAGCAGAAGTATCTGCCTGATAATTTGTTAATACCTGAGGTGGACTTGATTCAGGATTTCCATCACCAACATCAGAAATGCTGTCGGTACCACTACTACCGCAAGCAGATAAAATAATCGTCGTAAAAATGGGAAGTGCTTTTAAAATTTTTTTTACTGGGTGTTGATCTCTCATGTTACCTCTTGCGATCCGCGCTATAAGTACTACGACATGAGTAAAATAGGTTTTGTCACAGCTTATGATAGTTAAAGGGTTTCAACTCTTGGTCTTCTGGCTTAATATTTCGGTAAGCATCCCTGAAATACTTAAAAGAAATGGAAGGAAAAATGACATCCATGCCCTAAAATAACTATAGTCCTGAATCCTAAACATCAAATTAGGAATTATGGTAAACAAGACGCCTATCACAGTTGGTATGATGCCTAACGCACAATTGGCTTTTTAACTGGATGCCGGGCCTGCCTATAACAAAAACCAAATTCGTCTTCCAGGTGATCATCACCCAAAAATTACTCCTTCCCGACATTCCAAAAGAGTTCGCTTTTGGCCTCAATGCGTTCCCTTTCCAGCACGAAGATATTGCTTATAAAAACTAAAGAATTTGAACAGAAGTGACGGTTCTCGTAGTTGATTATTCTTAAACCCTGTGCGAAATAAATTTCAATCAATGGAGAAAACTCAATCTAACTGGCGATCAATATCAATACATGAAATCTGACAAAATGACAGATCCTGGGCGAGAAGTTGCAACTAACATTCAAATAATAAATACAAAAGACAAGTGTCATTTGGTTATAAAACGGTCTTAATTTTTTTCATTTTAAATAAGGTTCTTTACCCGCACCGTCTTTATATTTAATAAATTCTCAGAAAGAATAGGGGGAGTAGATCCTTAAGTAAGTGCCAATCGACTTGCAGAATAAGTCATCTCAGCCTATATAACATTGAGATCAGTCGTTTTTTGGTGGCATTATCCAAGGGGGGGGTGATTTATGAATAAAAGACTTATGGGCATAAAAAAGTGGTTGTTGAATGATCCAAATTACGGGGTTTCGGCACCGCGAATCTTTACCGTGTACGAAGTAAAATTACTGTGTGCTCTGTCTACCCTCGGAGTAGTTTTGTTGTGGGCACTGGCTCAAAATGGCATGCAGCAAGGGTTTTGGGGCTTGTCTTAATCGCCTGTTTATTAATTTACCTTTCCTACAATAAATATTATTGCACTTACAAACCCGCGATGGATCACTGGGGCATAAGAGAGTTGGCGAGTACAAAGCACCCTAGGCAAGAATACCGTGTCGCAAATCGTGATTTACTGATCTATGACGATGAGGTAAAGCTGATCGCTAAACAGCATGGTGTCAAAATTGTTTGCCATGATGCGCCGGAAAATCCGGTGGTACAGATCTACGAGCTTGAACGTTCTTATGAACACCGGTTATTGGCTAATCGCTAGCATGACTCCCCGCGTCAAGTTAAGCGTACAAATTCCTACTGAATATACGACCAGAGCTTTTATTATAATTAAGAAGTTTTGATTTAATGTCTACCAGAGTCATATATCAGACGAAGGCTACGAACTTACCCCAAATGTTTGGACATCGAGATAATGGTTTCGACGATCATTGCGTCGCTGGGATCATCAATGATATCACGAACGAAACTCTGATCTATTTTGAGTTGATTCAAAGGTAACTTCTTCAGATACATCAAAGATGAATAACCGGTGCCGAAATCATCGACAGATATGCGTACACCTATCGACTTCAGTATATGCATTTTTTCGATGATGTTCTCAATATCACCGATAACGACACCTTCCGTTACTTCCTGCGTCAATTGTCGGGCATTAATCTGATTTTTTTCGATAGAACGGCGAACACTATCAACGAAATCGGTGTGGCGGAATTGCTTAGGGCTGACATTAACGGCGATTTTATCCAATCGCTGACCGGCGTCGTTCCAGGCTTTAGTCTGCCGACAGGCTTCGTTGATAACCCAATTACCCAGTGGGATAACCAAACCACACTCTTCCGCGATGGCAATGAATTCAACCGGCGCTTGCATGCCTTTACTCGGATGAGACTAGCGGATCAGCGCTTTTGCGGATAAACAGACTCCGTGGCTATCGATCTGGGGTTGGTACATTAGAAACAGCTGCCCGTGATACAAGGCATTACGCAGCTCATCTTCGATATTGAGTCGTCGATCGGCCTGCTCCTGCATTTCGGGCTTGAAGAAGCAGAAGCCATTTTTTCCTTTGGCTTTAGTACGATACATTGCGGTGCCTGCTTGGCGTAACAATTCATCAACGCTGGAATTGTGGTGGGAAAACATGGTGACGCCAATACTGATGTTGACGTTATGTAGACGTCCTTTCAGTTCAAACGGATCTTCCATGACGGACACTAATTTTTGAGCAACCAAGGTGGCTTCACGATTCAGTTGCTCGGAATAAGCGTTGTTTTTTACGATAAGCACAACAAACTCATCGCCTCCCAGCCGCGCTACAGTGTCTTCACGTCGAATGCTGTTTTGGAAACGTTCTGCGACTCGCATCAGCAGTTCATCACCCATGTCGTGCCCAAGTGAATCGTTGATTAACTTAAAGTTATCTAAATCAATAAACAGTAATGCCCCAAAACATTTGTGTCGTTTGGCAAACTCCAGTTTGTCTTCAAGACGGTTGATCAATAATCGTCGATTTGGCAAGCCAGTCAACGAATCAAAATGGGCCATTCTTTTGATTTTATCCTGAGTATCTAACAGCTGACCGGTGCGCCGGTTGAATATTTGAGTCAGCGCCCCCAGCTCTCCAGTTGCAGTCGTATCGATCAACTGCATATCGGAAGCATCGCTGTCGACTTGCAATTGAATATCTTTCGACAAATGGCTGATCGGAGCGGTAACGATTCGTTTGATCAATAACCAAATGATAAAAATCGCCAGCAAAACGGCACTGAGTGTAGACAGTATGAGTCGATCATAGGTCGCTACGATTTTTTCAATCCCTTTGCTGTAGGGCATCACGGTGACAATTTTCCAGTACGTGTCGGGCATCGTCGCAACAGAGACGAATACCGGTTCGTTCAGAATGGGATCACTTTCCAAAAACAGGTCATACTGTTCCAGTTTGTTATTAAGAGTCCCTTTAGTCGCTGAGAGTATTGTTGCGGCGATAATGTAGGCTTCGTCCTGATTGATCTGATAGCTACCATTAGCCAATTTTCCCGATAAATCTTCTCTGAGTCGACTTTCGGTGCCAATATTCGTCAACAGCTGGTTTCGCCCCTCATCAAGAACTGCCGCATATTCGACAAATCCCGGAGATTTTTTCGCAAGCTCCTGATAGCTAATAAAGGATGTGAGTTCACTGCCGTCTCTATTTTTTGCTGTTGAGATAACCAAGTCATTATTAGGGTAGGACAAAAATGTACCGTTGCGATCAATCGCAAACGCATAGCCCCCAAAGAGACCGGTTGCTTTCTCAAGCAGTTGTTGCAGGCCTTCCAGCTTGAGATCAATAGTCGATACTCCAATGTTTCGTCCCCCTCTGATCATAGGGGCAGTTACGGTAACCATCGGTTGCAACGAGTAAGGGTCTGTGTAGGATTTTGACCAATAGACTTCGCCTTCCGCTAGGTGGGTAGCAGGTACGTACCACTCTTCATGGTGATAACCGTTACTATCTTGGCGGTTATAGTCATCATAATACTCTAGCTGTCCTACTGAGTTCCGTCCCCAAAAAAAACTGCGTCGCTCAATATCCTCTTGAAACTGGAATGGCCCAGGCCAGATACCACCGCCGGCGATAAATTCTTCGGTGCCTTTATAATCAATTAACTGAAGAAAGAGTTTCTGGTGTAAATCGACATCGCTGGGGAGATTTTCAGCCAGGTTTGCCATCGCGTCGGCCAAAGTTGCGGAGAGTACAGAACGCTTCTCCAGCTCCGAAATCACATGTTGATGTGCTTCGTTCAATCGTAGATATGCCTCTTCTTCGATCAATTCATCGCCGATAGTTTTCAGCACAGTGATGACCGATAAGGCAATTATCAGGAAGAGAACAAAAAAAATGGCAGATATCTTAAATTGCAGGCTGTCATACCATCGAAACGAAAACTCTGAAATCCTTTCCAAAACCTTTACCTCACTGTTCGCACGATTGGTGCACAAAACCCCATGTCTCTTTTGGAATTGAACAATATGCTTGCGCATAACGCATCTATTGAGACATGCAAGAGTATTTAGAAAACAAGTGACTACACATACATTCAATTAAGTTAAGTTCATCCGCAGAAGTTTGCATAGTAAAAAGTCGCGATTAAGTGAGGTTTTTTAATTTTATTCGAAAAACATTCAATTAATGCACCGCATGGTCACCAAGTCATTACTAAAGGTAGGGCTATCTGAATGTTTTGTTCATTTTCATTTGCTATTTTTTGAGCTTCCCACCATGAATAGATACAGTAAATCTGGAACGGCAGTAGATAAAAAGTCCCTGTTTCAACCGTTGTCGATAGCCGCGCTTGGTTTATCTTTAAAGGTAATATTAGAAACAACAGCGCTGTCTTTGTCCGGAGTTGAGTATGCAAATGCAATTTTATGTTTTAGTCTTTTGACGGTTAAGCAAAAATACCGCGAAAGTTTCGGAATCACTCCGGATCTCGCGGTCGATTGACATCAATGTATTACTTAATTTAAGTTTTTTTAAAAAAGTAAACTGTTCTACACCAAAATAAATTTGCGTTTCTTAAATTCTTGGAGCGATTTGACTTTAAGCAAGCTGTTTAATAAAAAAAATTGATTCCAGCCTTATTTAAGACTGACAAGTCTTACGCGACATCAACAGGCTAAATTACACAGTAAGAAAGTTAAGGCGGGTGGGTTGATTTAATTTTAATCGGCTCTTATGAATTGATATTCAACCCGGCACCCTTTAGTTATATCAGTTTTGGGAAAGACAGTTTTCACCTTTCTCTGAATGTGTCATTTTAGAAGACGTTAGAGTACACAACCGAAAAAGCTATCTCGTTAGTTAAATCAGCCCCGCACACCTGACCTTTTAAGTGAAACCAACTTACCCTTTTTCTTTATGTAACTAAAAGGTTGAATAATATAATAGTCAATTCATTATTTACCAAATCAATAAGCTTAGGCCGCAGTCATAAATGTTTTATATGATTTGCCTCCCAGTATTTCTAAATACAGCTATGATATTAGTAACAACACTTAATTAAGATTCAAATATGATCGATCAAAAATTAAGGCGCATTATTAGTACTATATCGAAAGCAGATACTGGTAGTTTTTTCGAAAATATTCTTTTCGGCCTGTCTAGCGCTATCGATGCTGATTACGTGTTTATTGCTGAATTAAATTCTGAGCATACATCTGCCAGGACGCATACAGTGGTAAATAATCGTCAGGTTATTAGTAATTTTGAGTACGCTCTCAAAGGAACGCCCTGCGAGATTACACTAAGCGGTATTTGCTGCGTGCATCCACAGGGAATACAGCCGCTTTACCCAGAAGATCATTTGTTGGTGGAAATGGGGATTGAAGGATATGTTGGTGTTCCACTGAAAGACAGCAAAAACGAAGTAAATTTTATTCTTGTTGCTCTTTTTGAAAAACCAGTTGAAAACGTATCAGAAGCTGAATCATTGTTCCTTCTTTTTTCTGGAATGATTTTGAAAGAGCTTGAGAAGCAATCGGTCATAGAGAAGCTGAAACTAACAGATCAAATCATACGCGAAAGTAATGAAGCGATAATGATTACAGACTTTAATACAGAAATAATATTCGTCAATAAAGCTTTTTGCAACATCACGGGCTATTCACCATCCGAGGCTTTAGGGCAAAAAACAAACTTACTAAATTCTGGCCATCATAATAATCAATTTTATAAGGAGCTATGGGAACAGTTAAATTCTGAGGGGCATTGGTCCGGAGAAATAACTAACCAAAAGAAAAACGGACAACCCTTTATATCAAAACTATCGATTAATACGATTAAAAATGAAGAAAAAAACGAAAAACAATACGTCGGATTTTTCTCTGATGTCACGAAATATAAAATTAAAGATCACGAGCTATTTCAAAAAACAAATTATGATTCTCTTACCGGCCTAGCAAATCGAAATTATTTAAAAGATCGTTTATCACAATCTGTTAGCCAAGCAGAAATATCTAACACTGATTTCTATTTGTTGTTTCTAGGTATTGATCATTTCAAAGATGTCAATGATTATTTCGGCTTTCAAACTGGTGACCAGTTATTGATTCATGTAGGCAAGCAAATTAAATCCATCATACGCAAAGAGGATGTTCTAGCTAGAGTTGGAGGGGATCAATTTGCGTTATTAGTCAGCAATGTTAGTGAACAAAATTTAGTTCAAAACTTTTTGGAAAAAACTCAGCATATTTTTTATCATCCACTCGTCATTGCCAATAACGAGATCAAAGTTAGCCTTAGTATTGGTGTAGCCAAATACCCTGATGATACAAAGTCTGTAGAAGACCTTCTCAAGAAATCTGAACAAGCTCTTTATATCACTAAAGAAAGAGGAAGAAATAATTTCACATTTTTTACTGCGGAACTACAAGACAAAGTCATCAGAAGAATAACACTTAAGAATTCTTTAAAGAAAGCGATTGAATGTGAGCAAATAGATGTCGTTTATCAACCAATAATAGACTTAAAAACTAACACTATTTGTAAGTTTGAAGCGCTAGCCCGGTGGCAAAATGAAGGTAACTTCATCTCTCCAGACGATTTTATTCCTATAGCAGAAGAGTTCGGATTGATTTATGACTTGGGGCTCCTTGTGCTTAGAAAAGCATGCCATACATTGGTAGAAATAAAGAAGTTGGGGTGGAATGATATTGCTATTAATGTGAACCGTTCCGTAAAAGAATTTGAAGCAGATGACTGCACTAATAATTGGATAGGAGTGTTAAATGAATTCAATCTTCTTGGGAAAGATATTAACTTTGAATTAACAGAAAGCATACTAGCACCGGAATGCAGCAGCAGCTTGGATAGCTTGGCTTGCTTACAAAAGAGTGGCAGCAAAATCTCACTTGATGACTTTGGAACTGGATTCTCTTCGTTAAGTTACATCCGAAACTTTCCAATAGATGAGCTAAAAATTGATAGAAGTTTCATCATGCAGATGGACAGAGACGAAGAAGATAAAGTCCTTGTGCAGACGATAGTGGCTATGGCAAAGGCTCTTGGAATAAAAACAGTCGCTGAGGGTATAGAAACTATAGAGCAAAGAAAAGAGCTCTTAGCCCTTGGTTGCAACTATGGACAAGGCTATTTGATATCTAAACCTCTTGCATCAACACAGCTGGAAGAATATTTAGGTAATCAAGCCTTATAATTCGTTATAAATTATTTAGCTGTAAATATTCAGCTAGATAAAAAGACCCTAGAAATTCTTATGGCCTAATCTTGAACTTTTTTGTATTAATAGTTTTCAGATAGTTGAGTCTTGCGGTTTCTTCAAAGTGATTGGGGAATGGCGTGTTGTGCGACTAAATAAAACAACTATTGTGACAATTTACTTATTGAAATGGTGATGTTTGTTTGTATTTAGATACAAATAAGAAGCAAGTTCACTCAAAATAATATAAACCTGCTAGATTTTAAGTTTTTTCTTACCTCATAATAAGTGTCTCTTGTGATGTGCGTCACAAAAATATGGATGAACACGA
>Ga0209184_1001623_pt1 | contig 13810 bp, 12 predicted proteins | sample EN8Hudsemesocosm_2_FD_184627 | JGI IMG/M metagenome (GOLD analysis project Ga0209184, IMG submission 184627) | Methane-oxidizing microbial communities from mesocosms in the Hudson Canyon - EN8C Hudson Canyon (SPAdes) (version 2) | ecosystem: Environmental > Aquatic > Marine > Cold seeps | place... | reverse complement strand
TATTATGATCAGTAAGTTGTTATGTTGAGTTAAATCTCTAAGGCATTGATATTATGTCTTTCGCTATTGGAATTCTGCACATAAAATCTCATCATGAATTTTCTCGGCTGCCAACCGGTGGCCACAATGAGGAGGTTCACCATGACTCAGTCAAATTATCTTTCCACCGATTTAGATAAGTTAATCGAACTTGCTATAGAGCAGCTTAAGTCGCTTGGGTACAGCAGAAAATCTCTTTTTCGATATAACACGACCTGGCGCCACTTTATTGAGTTCGCTCGTCAGAAACATAAGGATCATAAATATTCTGAAGAACTGGCAGTAGAGTTTGTTCAAGAAAATCTTTTTAAAGACAGCAAACAGGTCAAAGATTTAAAGGGTTGGCAGGTGCACATGACGTTTAGCATGAAGGTGCTTGGCGATTTTGCTAGAAATGGTCATATCGAGCGACCCAGGATATACATCAAAAATAGTCAAACATCTTCTGCTTTGAAAAGAGCTTTACATGATTATAAACGTTACTGTACAGATCGATTGCATCTTCGTGCTTCTTCGATGGAGTTACGGTTTAAAGAAATTATCAGGTTCTTAGAGTTTTTAGATGCAAGGTCGATCCTGTCTTTTGAACAAGTGAAGCCGATTGACCTATCTGAATTTATTGTTTCAAAGAACTACATGAAGCCAAAAACGGTTTCAAGAATTGTCTCTGACTTACGATCATTTCTAAAATTTCTTTTGCTGCGTGGAAGTATACAAAAAGACCTTTCTGAATGTTTACCAAAGATTCGAGTGCCACAAGATTCAACTATTCCATCTGCTTGGGACAATGAACTTATCGTTAAGCTTCTTGGATCTGTTGACCGCAGTTCACCCAAAGGCAAAAGAGATTACGCCATTTTGATATTAGCATCTCACCTAGGTTTGCGAGTTGGAGACATAAGATTAATGACACTCGACAATCTTAAATGGGACACAGAAACGATTGAAATTATCCAATCAAAAACTGAAACGCCACTGAGCTTACCCTTAACAAAAGAAGTCGGAGAAGCGCTGATTGATTACTTGAAGTCAGGGCGGCCAAAATCAAAAAACCGAGCGCTTTTTTTAAAGTTGCTACCTCCGTTTGAACCTTTTGGCGAAAACAATCATCTGCATTACATTGTTAAATATTGGCGAGAAATTGCTGGCATTAAATTTCGTACAAAACAACATCATGGAATGCACTCATTGAGACATACCCTGGCAACACGCTTATTAAAAAAGGAAACGCCATTTCATATTATTTCAGAGATCCTTGGTCACGCATCTACAAAGACAACCATGATCTACGCCAAAGCTGATGTAGAAAGCTTACGTGGTGTTGCCCTCAATGGGGATGAGGAGGTAAAAAATGAACACATTTAACCCTTCTCTGCAAAGTATTTTAGCGCCATTAATCATGCAATTTATCCAGGAAAAGCAAGCATGTGGTTATCGCTACAATGAAGAAACACGGCAATTGAAACTGTTTGATTTTTATTTGCTTGCTCAAGACTTAAGCGGAATTGAACTGCCCAGATCTACAGTAAAAAGTTGGCTGACCAAACGTCCTCATGAAAGTTCCAGAACCCATAAGCATAGAGCCAGCATTGTACGTCAACTGGCGAAATTCATGATTAGGCAGGGTTTTCTTGCTTATGTACCCGAAAGAGCCGTGACAGATAAAAGTTCAACAAGTTTTATACCTCATATTCTTACTCATGATGAAATTAAACGTTTATTTTATGCTTTGGACAAGCTATCTCCCAAAGCTAAAAGCCCTCTTAGGCATATCGTTATGCCCGAAATATTTCGTTTACTCTATGGTTGCGGCTTTCGGATTAATGAAGTATTAAAACTGCGGATCCAAGATGTTGATCTGAACCAAGGTATTATAACAGTACGCCAAGCTAAATTTGGCAAAGATCGTTTGGTGCCACCGGCATTAGCTATCGTAGAACGACTTAGAACATTTGATTCCTACATGAAACAAGAACAAAAACGTGACTTCTTTTTCACGACATTTAATGGGAGTGCTTGGGGTCATCGTTCAATTTATCTTATGTTTCGTGAGTTGTTAATGGATTGTGGTATTCCTCACTCTGGAAGAGGTGGTGGGCCTAGAATTCATGACCTTCGACACACTTTCGCTGTACATGCACTAATTCGATGGTATCGAGAGGGAGCAGATATTGATGCCAAATTACCTTTGTTGGCAGCATACATGGGACATAGCGACATAAGTGGCACACAACAGTACTTACACCTTACCGCCGAGTTATTTCCAGAAATAAATATACGCACTAACACTAATTTTAGTGACGTTATACCAAAGGAGGTTAGATCATGAAACCTACCGACCTATCAGTGCATATCACAAATTTCTTGACGCATTATCTTGCAGGCCAAAGAAACCTAAGCCCAAACACAATTAAGGCTTATCGAGATGTCTTTACATTGCTGCTTCGATACTGCCGAGATGTACACGGTATCAAGCTAGAAAAGCTACATCTTTCAAAAATTAATGCCTCTTTTATTGAAGCCTTCTTAGATTTCCTAGAAAAAGAAAGGCACTCTTCAATCAGGACGCAAAACCATAGGCTTGCCACTTTACATGCCTTTTTTAGATATATTCAATCTGAAGAGCCTGACCATCTACTTCAATGCCAAAAGATTTTGGCTATACAATTACGACGACATCCACGCACTCAAGTCGAATATTTATCTAAAGAGTATTTGACAGATATTCTATCTCAACCTGATTTGCATACAGCATCAGGTCGACGAGACGCTGTTCTTTTGAGTTTACTTTATGACACAGGAGCACGTGTTCAAGAACTTGTTGACCTATCGGTTGGTGACCTTCGGCTTGAGTCGCCTGCACAGATTCGTATTTTTGGTAAAGGCAGAAAAATGAGAGTCGTACCATTAATGGATGCAACTATTCAGCTTTTGCATAACCACTTATCAGAGAATAATTTGGATGGACCAAATTGCTTTGACATCCCGCTTTTTCAAAATCGGCAAGGCAATCGTTTAACGCGCTCAGGTGTTCGATATATCTTGCAGAAGTATGTGCAAGAAGTACGAAATAAGCATCCTGAATTTACTCAAACAGTTAGCCCGCATAGCTTTAGACATACGAAAGGTATGCACTTGTTGCAAAGTGGAATGTCACTGGAAATTATTCGAGATTTTTTAGGTCATGTGGATGTAAAAACAACACAAATTTATGCCCGAGCAAATCTTGAAATGAAGCGGAAAGCCTTAGAGAAAATTAGAGAACCTTCATTGGTCAAAGCAATTCCTTCATGGAAGCAAAATAAGGGTTTGCTGGACTGGCTGCATTCCCTGTAACTGTCTTGATAGCTAAAATGGCAATCTATTATGATGAGTCCTAGGGATGAGACTCATTTTTATTCAATTGGTTGGGAAATATACAGCACATAACAACTTACTGATCATAATAGCGAAAATGTGCAGCTGCACATTTTCGGTACCTTGGTGTTGAAGTAGATGATGCACTAGAGATATCTGAGCATATTGAAATATAAGGGCTAATGAGAACTTAGCAGGGGAGTGACTGATGTATATGACATTAAGCAATTGTCTGCTCCCCATTCTATGGGTCAATTAATCGAACTAAGGGATGCGCCTATAATATATCTAATCCCTCTTATAGTGTTTCACGCGTCCATGAAACGAAGAATGGCAGGTAACAGGACATTTTTTTCAAAGCCATCAACTGGTGCGGCTAACTGGCTTAAGGCTAGGCCGTTAAGCAAATTGAGTAATTGAACTGCCAAACCGGGAGACACGTCTCTCTCACTTTCTTCTAGTCTTGCTTCAAAGAGAGAAGCATATGCCGTAGCCCACTCTTCAAGGAGTGACTGAAATTTTTCATTACGTGCCGCTGCTAAAAAAAGCTCATAACGCGCTAATTCATTATCTCTTTCACTTTCTAGTCTTTTGCTCAGAAATTTAGCCAAGGCAGGCCAAAGTTCGTGATTTTCCTTTTTCTCATATTTGGAAAACAACTTTTCAATTTCTGAAACTTGATGTGATACAAGCTCTTGTAAGGCCGCTAACAACATATCGTCTCGCGTTGAAAAATAGTACCTTGTTGATCCGTGAGCCGCACCCGCCTCATCAGCTACTGCGCGGTGAGTGACGCCTAAAGTACCCGATTTCGCTAACAGTCGAATAACCCCTTTAATAAGCTCAGCTCTACGTTCTGAACCTCTATCTTGTGTCGTCTTTTTGCCAATTTCAGCCATGAGTAATTTTCCAAACTCTAATTTTGTTGATTGACATTCTATTTTCTACAGTTGTAGTATTATTTCAAGCAATTTCTACAATCGTAGAAGTATTTGAATTGCATTTGAGGTGACAACCAATGAGTGAACAGAAGAAAAAAATAGGAAAAACTGTGTTTTACGGTGGAGACATTATTACCTGTGATCAAGAAGCTAGCATTGTAGAAGCCATCGCTATCGACAATGGACGAATACTGGCCGTCGGTAACCTCAATGAGGTCTTGTCAATCACAACTGATGATTTTCAGAAGGTAGATCTTAAGGGCGCTACATTAATGCCAGGCTTGATAGATACACACCCTCATTTGATGCACTTTGGTGCTTTCACTCATAGCTGTACTGAGCTATTTGACGCTGTCGATCACGAAGAAATCGTAGCCCGTCTTGCCGAAAGGGCTGCCGATACGCCCGAAGATGATTGGGTCATGGGGACGCCCGTTGGAGAACCTCATTATTTTGTGACTCGATCTTATGAAGATTTAAAAGAGGGTGAACTACCCGACAGAAAAATACTCGACCAAGCGTCTACCAAACACCCGATTATTATCCAAGCATGGGCACCCAAAACACCTAATGTGACAGCGTTCAATACTCGGGCTCTCGAGATACTAGGAATTAGTGCAGAAACACCCGATAGAGTTGGCAATGTGTGGATTGAAAAGGATGAAAATGGCTTTCCAACAGGAAGGCTGAGCGGTACGGTTATCCACTACTACTCGAACGAACCGTTTATGAATGAGATTTTATCTAAAATCCCATTACTCAATCCGATGTCGATAATACCGGGTACGCTTGACGCTATGAAGGAGTTTAATGCACTCGGTGTTACCGCAGGCTATGACGGTCACGCAATGGACTTCCCTCTTATAGAAGCTTATCAGTACTTACGTGAGTCTGATCTTATGTCTGTCCGTATGTTGTGCTGCCCAGAAGCTGAGCCTTACGGACTTCCTTGGACGAGCACTCTCAGTGAGAAGGAGTTTGATGGTCGTATGGAGCAAGCTCGGGATATGGTCAGCCGAGATGATGATTTCTTACGTATAGACGGTCTTACAATTGGCCGAGGCGGGCCATGTGGACCAGGTCTAACCTTGATGCGAGAACCTTATCTGGATGCCTATGGGAATATGACAACAGGAGTCTCTTTTGTCGAAGAAGAGCGGACTCAGCGCGCGATGACATACTGCTGCGACCATGGTGTTCGCCTGAATATCGTCACCGCTGGTACAGGCGAACATGACGATTATCTTAAACACTTAGAAACCCTCGATCCTACCAAGCTCAACGCGAATGGCCGCGCCTGGATTCTCCAGCACTTATATTTCGTTGAAGATGAACAGGCAAAAAGGATGGGAACGCTTGGCTTCGATGTAACGACGAGTATGTCGTTCTCTTGGGGTAAGGGCGATATGTTTCGCGAACGAATGGGAGAGGAAGTGCTCAAGGATCTAATTCCATTGCGACGACTAATTGATAGCGGTATGCACGTCGCTTGCGGAACGGATTGGGGTCCCAAAAATATCTTTAAACATATTGCATTGGCGGTTGAACCCTCGTTTGCTGTATCAGGATGCAAAAATGACGGCCCCGCACAAGTTGTTGGTCGACAAGAAGCATTAAATATGTGGACAAGAGAAGCCGCTCACGTTCTTCGTTGGGAAGGCATCGGTTCTATTGAAGTAGGTAACCACGCTGACTTGGTCATTATTGATCAAAACCCTCTAACCGTATCTCTAGACAAACTTCCAGACACCAAGGTTCACGCGACCATGCTTGGCGGTAATGTTGTTTATGGTGATGACTATTTCGATGCCAACTAGTGACAGAGAAATTCACTAAAAACGACTTAAATAGCAACTTAGATATCCTCCATTCAGGTGACATATGACTTTAAATTTATACGCTCCAGCTGTTGAGCAAATTAACTGGTTAACATCAGGAAAAATAACTTCATCTAAATTACTTGATGCTTATATAGCGAGATACTCTCGACTAAACCCTTCACTGAATGCAATTGTCTCGTTAGATATAGAGCGGGCTAAACGCCAAGCTCAAGAAATAGATGGGCGACGAGCAAGAGGAGAGGATATCGGCCCCTTGGCAGGATTGCCGATGACAGTAAAAGATTGTCTCGACGTAAATGGGTTACCCGCAATTTGTGGGGCACCAGAGTTTACGAATAGACCATCAAACGTCGATGATGCAATTGTCATTAACCGCTTAAAAGAAGCCGGCGCGATTATCTGGGGCAAAACAAATGTCCCAATCTATTGTGGTGATGTTCAAACATACAACAAGGTCTACGGTACAACCAATAACCCTTATGACCTAACGCGAACACCCGGAGGTTCTTCCGGAGGTTCAGCCGCAGCACTTGCAACCGGATTGACGCCTTTAGAACTTGGCTCTGATATTGGTGGAAGCATTCGTACGCCAGCCAGTTTTTGTGGTGTGTACGGGCTAAAACCCACATATGGTTTGGTCCCACCAAAAGGTCATGTTCCCCCATCACCACATTTAAAAGATACTGAGGCTCCTGATCTAGGTGTCGTCGGCCCGATGGCGCGTAACATCGAAGACCTTGAACTGTTGATGTCTATTATTGCTCCCGACAGTGAAAAAGGGGCGCTCCCTATTTCTTGTTCAGAGTTAAAAATTGGCATTTGGCAGGAGCCTTCGTTTGCCCTAAGTGATGAAGTAGCCGATGCCGTCAACCTTGTAGCTGATGTCGCGAAAGGAAAAGGTGCTTTGGTTTCTGTAGATAAACCCGATTTTGAAGGTGAAGAGCTGGTAAATATATACCAACGCTTACTCATACCTATCATCACATCAGAACTATCCTCAGTGGCAAAAATCATTTTCAAGTTCACGAAACCCTTAGCGAAATTGTTTGCAAAGCAAGGAGAACTTTCTTTCTCAAATACGATCATTTCAGCTACCCAGAAGGCAAGTGAGATATCCGAAGCCAAGCAAGCGAGAGATCTGATTAAAAAGAAATGTGAGGCGTTCTTTGAACAATACGACGTGTTAATTGCACCCGTAACTTCGGTACCTGCAATACCACACAATAACGAAAAATCTCTCTATCGGCGCAAAATAGAGGTAGATGGGAATTTGGAAAATTATACAAGCTTGTTTGAGTGGGTAGCTCTTTCTTCAACATGCCACTTACCCTCTGTTTCCATACCAGTAAAACTTTCTTCTGATGGTTTGCCGATAGGCATTCAAATTATCGGGAAAACAAGTGCTGATAGAAAAATTCTATCCATCGCACGCTTATTAGCAAGAGAGCTGAACTTTTCTCCTACACCCGATATGTTGTAAGACAAAAATATATTAATCAATCATTAACCCAGCAATTAAGCTAAATATTCAAGAGGCAATAACATGAGCCAAGTTAAAGAATTCCTAGAAGATATGGTAACAAAATTTAAACCTGAAACGGCTAAAGATTTAGATGCCGTATTTCAATACCAGCTCGCTGAAGGTGATGCGTACTATTTAAAGATTAAAGGTCGCACATGTACTTTAACCGAAGGACAACACAGCGATCCAACGGCAACAATGAAGTTGAATTTCGATACGTTTCAAAGGATGGCAAACGGAGAGCTTGATGGCATGAAAGCCATGATGTTCGGTAAGCTAAAAGTGAAAGGTAATATGATGCTAGCCGCACGGATCCCTCAGATTTTTGCAGATAAATAGTATCAAGTTCATTTCAACGGGAGATCGTTCCAGGTCTCCGAAGAAAATGAATAAACACTAAAGAAAAAACAAGAGAGTAAGGTACATGATTACAACCATGATGGACCAGGCTTTGACTATTAGCTCGGTCATGAAGTTCGCAGACAAGATATACCCATGTCAGGAAATTATTTCTGTCACCGCAGATCAACCCTGCCATCGCTATACCTATGCTGACGCCTTTAAGCGAACTAGGAAATTGGCAAATGCACTTCAAGCACTGGGTTTAGTGCAAGGAGACGTGATTGCAACGATGGCATGGAATGATCATCGCCATTTTGAGTTATATTACGCGATATCTTGCTCAGGAATGGTGTGCCATACAATTAATCCACGCTTGTTTGACGAGCAGATTGAATATCTAGTTGAGCATGCTGAAGATAAGTGGTTATTTGTCGACCCGCTTTTTGTACCTAAGCTAGAAAAACTACAGGATAAAATGCCTCATCTGCAAGGTTTTGTGATACTGACCTCGGAAGATAACATGCCCGACACCAGCCTGCGTAACACTCAGTGTTACGAGACCCTAATCCAGAAATTTGACGACAAGTTTGAATGGCCGGAATTTGATGAAAATACGGCGTCAGCCTTGTGCTATACCTCGGGAACTACGGGAAATCCAAAAGGTGTTGTGTATAGTCATCGATCCACCGTCTTGCATAGTTATGCCAGCAGTTTACCGGATGCATTTGGTCTATCTCGTCAAGACGTAGTGATGCCGATTGTGCCCATGTTTCATGTGAACGGTTGGGGAATTGTTTACTCGGCTCCGATGGCAGGTGCAAAGCTAGTCATGCCTGGCCCAAGAATGGCGGATGGTGAGACGCTAACTAGGCTTATTAACGAAGAACAAATAACAATGTCTGCAGGTGTTCCGACAGTCTGGTTAGCATTATTGCAATATCTTGGCGACAGTAATGAATCCATTGATAGCCTGAAACGCATAACGGTTGGAGGTGCTGCTTGCCCCCTTTCGATCTTTAAAATCTTTAAAGAAAAACATGATGTTGATGTCGAGCATGCATGGGGTATGACCGAAATGAGTCCCTTAGGCACATACAATAAGATGACCCAGAAAGATTTTGAATTGCCAGAAGAGGCTTTTACCGAAGCGCTACTACGTCAAGGACGGCCTATTTTTGGTGTTGACCTCCGTATTGTGGATGAAGAAGGTCAGGAGCTACCTTGGGATGGAAAGAGTTCTGGTGCGGTGCAAGTCCGTGGCCCCTTCATAACCCAAAGTTACCACAAGCTTGATGGCGACTTTAGTCAGGACGGCTGGTTTGCAACTGGTGATGTTGCCTACCTGGACCCAGAATCCCGTATGCAGATAACGGATCGTACTAAAGATATTATCAAATCAGGTGGCGAATGGATTTCTAGTATCGAACTGGAAAATCTGGCAATGAATCACCCTGACGTAGCTGAAGCGGCAGTCATTGGTATATCGCATATAAAGTGGACGGAGCGCCCTTTATTAGTCGTTGTTAAGAAAGCGGAGTCGGTAATTGGTACTGAAGATATTCTGTCTTTTTTTAGCGGGAAAGTCGCGACATGGTGGGTGCCGGCGGCTTGTGAATTCGTAAAAGAGCTACCTCACACTGCGACAGGTAAGCTTGATAAGAAAGTAATTCGGGAGCAATTCAAGGATTATATATGGACTGATTGATTGCTGCCTTTAAGATCGCCTAGATCTACTAGAAATTAATGTAGGTAATAAAAGGGATCTAATGAGCAGAATTAGTTTTATTCAAAGCGCCAACTTTGTCGGAGCAATAAATAACGGGCCTTGTCTGCTTATTGAAACCAAGCAGACTATATTTCTTAGGCGAATTTGAGACTCTTCTTGCTAGGTATTGAGTGTCGAATGTACCGTTATTCGATCGCATCTTATCTCGCTGGTAATGACCATTAAACATACTTGCTTTTGAGCGTTCCTTTGCTCGCATAATCAACATTTTTTGACCTTCATTGTGGTGTATTTCTTCACGCCATCACCAAAGCTCTTAGCCCCTAAAAACTAGCCGATATTTTAACTAAAACAGCTTGAGGGTTAACTTTAATAATTGCACCAGGCACACGGTCAAGATAATCACCCTCCCTGTCAATTGTATCACTGGTGATGCTTTCAATTGCTGCTCCGGCGATTGATGATGCGTCAGGTATTGAAGCCGAAAGCGCGTTCAAAGTTGCTCTAGATGTTGATTCAGTCAGTTCTCCCTCTCTATCTCGAATCAACGTACCTGACATACCTGCACTTTTATCAAGTGAGTAGATACGGGCGGAAACTTTAACTTCTTCATCGTCAGGTAGTTTTGCGAGCTGCGTGATGGATTCCATTCTCTTGTTATCTTTATTAATGTTTTTACTGGCAAAAAGAACGGTCCCAGCAGGAAAAGAACGGAATCTACCTTCAATACCTTCAGTCAAAATAAATTCAATCAATCCTGTTTCAGCACTGGAGACGGGGCGCATCAACTCTGCTTTGACCCATGTACCAATCGGGATACCGAATTTAGACCGGTCAATTTTAATAACACCGGCGACAGCCTTTGAAGAAGCACTATTTCTAGGAGGAGGAACATAAATATGTGTATTTACGGAAGGAGTAGGGGGTGAAGAGTTTGAACCTTTGCCAGACTTTTTCGCGTAAGTTTTTGAAGACTTGCTAGCACTGCTATATTTATTTGATCGCAGCTTAGTTTCTTGGTTTTGTACTTCAGACTTTTTACCTGGAGCATCTCCAGAATCACTATTATTGATCTCTTCATATTTATTAGCTTTAGCTGTTTCTTCTACATCTTCACTCTCAATAGAAGATACTTGGGCAGCGGCTATGTTAGATGCACCATTTTCACCGATGAAGGCTAATTCTGATTGTGATAACGCACAAGTAATCACCTGGCGCTTCTCATTCCATAGACCTTGTACAAGCTTATAATCAACGGTCACACAAGCGGGGTAGCGTCGCCCGTGTCGAATATGGGCCGGTGCCACTTTCCCGTTCGGTAGTAGCATCCCGATAACGTAAGAGCCGTTGGGCAATTTATAGTTAATATCACCTTCACGCAAAAGCTGAAGTGTTTTGGTGTTGCCCTGTGCGGCTTTAAGTCGCTCATTAATGGTTTTCTTATGCGAAGCGCTTTTGTTCAAGCGCTCACGAAGTGATTTCGCATCATATGTGGGCGGTTCTGCGTGAGCTGTCATAAATCCTATTATGAGCATGCAGATAATTAAAGTTCTGATCATTACCATTTGAATGAACCCTCCCCACGATCCGTATTAATTGAGAGGGATAAACGTAACGCAGTAAGAATATTTTTATCTGTCGTGGCAAAGGTACATTCATTGGTCGTGTCTGCATTTAAGCGAGTAGCGCAATTAAAACTACCTTTCAAGGCCACGTCATAACCCTTTTCTGTATGAGCGGTTAATTCACTACGCAGTAGGGTGAAATCGTCTGAAGAGTAATTTTCCAGGCTAAACAATAAAACAAAGTAATCATTCCCGTAAGATATTAATCTGTCGCTATAAACGACGATACGTTTACCATCAATTTCAATATCCCCGTCTTCCTTATAGTTTGTTGAGTCGGAATCATTTGTAGCCATCTTAGCGATGTGCAAAAGAGACATTTGTTTCGCGCGTGTATCGAGGTCGTTTAATTTTCTTTGATATTTCTTGTCCAAATTCTTAGTTTTTCGGGCCACCATGTTTTCGATCAAGTGATCACGACCAATCTGACTAATATCAAAAATGATATTGGAAATATGTCGCTTAGGCTCATACGTGGTTTTAAGCGCGATAGAAAGATTATAACCGCCAATCGTGATAAACAGATTGCCTTGGTAAACAGCATTTGGAGAGTTTAGGTTTGGTTTACCCAATATTGAAATCGTGTTCTGACCTTTTAAAAGAACCTGAACTTCAGCTTCAGTATGTGGCACATCAAAACCATCCGTATTGGTCAATCGAATCTTTAAGGCAGGTGACAGCTCTTTATTATCTAATTCAAATGGAAAGATAAGCTGCGTTCCCGCATCCGGCATAATTTCAAGAATCAAAGAAGTAAATTCCTGAAGCGCTACTTTTTTAAATTTAGGCGTGAGTGTTGCAGAATAAACCACATTACAAGTGACAATAAGAAGAACAAAATAGATTAAACGTATCATTTTTCAACATCCCTGAAGTCAGTGACTTTTAACGCCAGTGGTGTATTTGTTGTTCTTTTAATCAAAGACATGTCGGCTTGAATATCGAATGATTGTGAGTTCGGTTTATCATTTGTTGGAAAACAGGTCACTTCACCGGCGACTCGACCAACAGCGCTATAACCAAAAGTATCTCGCGTGATTGATGTAATCGAATCATCAAATGTGATTGACGTTCTCTCGCAACCAAATTGTGTTATTTTTTGAAGATAAAGTGACTCTTCGTACAAGACCATTTTTAACTCTGCTAATTCTGGCTCCATATGATTGAGACAAATTGCAATGTCTTCATAAATGGTTATTTTATTCACAGAGGTACAGCGTAGTACCCAGTTTTTGAGGTCGGCTGTGATTGCCTCTACTGGACGCACCTTTGCTTCATCAAAAAGTACCTGCCCAATGATTTTGCCATTTTCAGAGGCTAAAACTTGCTTTGGCATGAGCATGTAAATGGTATTTTGAGTAACTAAGACAAATAGCGTGATAAAAAAAGCGATCCACCCAAATGCACCAAACCTTGAAGCTTTGGCGATTAAGTCATCATTGACCTTTTCGGGAGGTGCTTCCGCTATATTCAAATCCTTTGACATGCTTAAATCTTCCCTTTTAAATTCTTATGTTGATTGATGATCGCGCCACGTTTTGCCTGCGCTTTTTTCTTCTTTACCTCAGTGCTTTCCATAGCATCTTCAGAAGGTGGATTAGACGGATGGCTGTCTGCATTAGTCGATATTTGTTGTTGAGTACTTTGCTCTGAGCTAGAAGAAAGGTTGTTACCTTTAGGTTCACTCGATGTATTCTGACAGCCAGAATCTCGCTGCATGGTATTTGATTTTAAATCATTGGAATTGGACGGGGCGGTATGACTAGATTCACTTGAATTAAATCCCATTTTATTTTTGATCAGACCGCCCGTATTACGTAAAGCTTGCGCTCCTTTTTGTGACGTGATGGAACCACCTGAATTAGATTTATCCATTACGAATTTACTCGCAATAAGTCCTGCAGCAACCCCCGCCCCCCCAAATGATGCAATCATCCCTGAAACATTCCCCGTACCATTCGCCAGTCCTTGTGCAACAAAGGGCGCTGATAACGTCGTGGCGATTAAGAACAAATTGATGATGGAAAATGTGGCGAGGTAGAATAGTAAGGTGCTCATACTCCATGTCGTTACATCGTCCATGCCTAATGAACTTTTCTCTAACATTATTGAGAATGTATTGCCGATTAAGTACATAAAAAAGGCATCGATAATTGGCCAGAGTAAGGCCATGATGCAAATATTTTTCCATGCTGTTAGCTGTTTTAGACCAACCGTTATAGACATGGGAAGTGCGACAGCGCCCCAGAATAGACAAAATGAAACCAATACCGCGTGAGCGGTTCGCATTGCAATAATGACAAAGACCAGGATGCAATAGGTCACGCCATAGGCGATCATAGCGAAAGCAGAGTAAATACCATCCACAATCTGTGACCAATCAAAATCAAACTCCTTTTTGAATAAAGAACTCATGA
>Ga0209184_1001622_pt1 | contig 13817 bp, 15 predicted proteins | sample EN8Hudsemesocosm_2_FD_184627 | JGI IMG/M metagenome (GOLD analysis project Ga0209184, IMG submission 184627) | Methane-oxidizing microbial communities from mesocosms in the Hudson Canyon - EN8C Hudson Canyon (SPAdes) (version 2) | ecosystem: Environmental > Aquatic > Marine > Cold seeps | place... | reverse complement strand
AAGTCATGCGGATAAGGCGATTACACAGCGATTGAAAAGCGCACTGGAACTGATTGATATCCGCGTGCTAGATCATTTTATTATTGCTGATGGCAGACCGTTTTCATTTGCGGAGCATGGGTTGTTGAGTTAACTATATGAATATATTGATGATAGTTTTTTAGGTGTAAAAAAGGGTACGTCATAGGGTACACTTTAAACGTGGGTCTATATGCTACCGCGTGATACTTTAGGCATTATTAATAAATCAATTACACCAACAATTATCCATAAAAAAACATGAAAACGCTAGGGTAGGGAACTGACAAAACTGACGAATTCAGATTTTACAAAAAAGCCCCGAATTAACGAGGCTTTCTGAATATTAAGTTATGACTGTTATTTAACCTGAACACCTATTGCTTAAGTAAAATTTCATTTATAAACCGAGCAACAGCTCGCCCCCCTCGTCGTTTGCTTTTATCTGTATTTGCTCAATAATTTCAAACATAAACGCCTCAAGATGTGGTTTTAATCCGTCGCCATTGATTGAAATTAAGGCATCACCACGCTGTAAGCTTGCCGTTTTAGAGTTCATGTATTCAATCTCAGCGTAAGTTAAATCCATTTGAGCCTGCAAAGATTCATCACGGCGCTCTTGTTCGCGTTGAATAGCTCCCCATACCTTTGTTTTATCCATGCCATCAGACTCAGACCAAACATTAAATAATGAACTTATTTGCTCACCGGTATCTTGAAATGTAGCGGTCAATCCTTCAAAAATTGAGCCAATAATAGCGGCTTGATTTTCCATATCAGCGACGTTTAAATCTACAAACGCATCAATTCTGGCTATGCGCTCATTGGATGCTATTTTTTCCATTGACACTTCATAATCAAGCATGGCTTGTTGCGCTTCCTGCGCCTGGTCAACCGTCAGCTTTAAAGCGCTATCTGCTTTCTTCCCTGTCTCTGTCATTGCAGTTCCAACACTAACCACGCTTGCTTTTACTTCCTTGTGATCGCCATCGACTTGTTTGACTAAGCGGCTAACCGTACCTAGTCCATCATTGTATAAATTAAGCCCGTCTATCCCGCCATCAGTAAATGCTTTTTTTGCGGCTTCTGCATTATAAAATTCCTTGGTGGTTAATCCTAGCTTTTTAACTGCATCATCAAATGATAAGGTTTGGTCTTGAACTGCTTTAGTGTTATTTTTTGCCGCTTCGGTTGCTTTGTTTTCTGCTGCTTCTATCTCGTCATATTTAACGAGCATGTTATCCATTGTTATCCCTAACTCTGGATATGTTTTTTGCAGGTTCTTTAGTGTTTTCTCTGAATTTTCGCTTGCTTGTATTTGTTGTTTTTGCGCCTCACTTAACCCAAGAATATTAACTACAAATTCCTTTACCCCTTTAGATATGTCTCCAATAGGCTCCCATGATAATATCCACTTATCAATATCAAAAATACCAAATGCAACTAATGCAACACCCACAGCAGTCAACGCAGCAGCTAGTAATGGGATAGTCCCAGCCGCACCAATAAGAGGCGCTAATTTAGTTAAGAAATTAAGAGTAAATGAAGCACCCATTATATGTAGAACAGCTGATAACGTATCTACAACTCCACTAAATTTTGATATAGCCTGAGATATTCCACCAATGTTCCCAAGTAATTTAACGGTATTATCATCGAGGCCACCGGTTTCTTTTATCGCTAGCTTTACCGACTTAATAAACGGATCCCACCCCTCAACAACACCGCGCGTAAATATTGTTAGCTTTTCCATTGCATCAACAATAGATTGGATTGCTTTTTGCAGTTGTTTAGGGTCAGTTAAATCTAATTCAAATATGCCGCCAATTTCACCACCCAAGGCTTTTAATGCTGTTAAAAGGCCACTGAAATCTAACCCATTCAAAGCCTCTGGCAATGCACTTGCCATGCCACTTAATTCTTTTTCAACACCTTGTAAAAACTTCTCAAGATTATCGACTAAAACTTTTAAATCACCTTTTTGAAAACTCTCAGTCAATGTAGCAAATACACTTGAAAGCGCCTTTGTGATACCTCCAGCCTCATCCTGCAATCTATCGCCAATACCAACTAAAAGAGCATTAACGCTGTTTTCTAAAACTTGCCCCATTAGCTTGAGGTTATCTTTCATTTTATCAAACGCTACCGATGTAGAGCCTGATTTATCAGCCATAGCTTGCAAGCTATCGGTAAATTTACTGGAACCTGTACCGGTTAAAACCAACATTCCATTAAGTGCCTCGACTGAGCCAAAAAGCCCCGTCATTGCATCTTTATCATTAGCTGTTGCATCTGTTAAGGTCTTAATGAATCCTTCAAGGCCCTGCGTTCTTAGCGCGGTTGCATCGAATTTAATACCTAACTTATTAGCCGCGTCTTCTGCATCCTTAGTTGGCTTAAGAATATTTGAAAGCGCCGCCTTTATTGACGTAACCGCTTGGCTTGTTGGAACACCCGTGGAAGTGATCGCCGCTAATGCCGCTAATAATTCATCAAAAGAAACGCCAGACTGCGCCGCGATTCCCGTTACTTGCGCCAATGATGCGGATAATTCAGGGAGTGTTGTTTGCCCCTGTTTTACGGCGGTAAATAGTGCATCAGAGAAGTCGGTCGCTGACTCCATCCCTACGCCATACGCATTAAGGCTTGAAACTAAAGTAACTAGCGTTGTATCAAGGTCTGATTTTGTTGCTACCGCTAATTTTTCAGCAATACTAAGCGCATCAAGCGAATCTTCATAGGCAAGACCGGCTGAAATAGCGTTATAAATTGCCGAATTAATCTTATCAATTGATTGCGTTGATGTTTGCGAATAAGTAAGAATATCACCGCGAAATTTCTCTAAATCTTCATCTGTGGCAGTAACGAGCGTTGATATTTCGTTAAATGACGCACTAAAATCAGCCGACGCATTCACGCCCTTAACAACAAGCGTTGTTGCTAATGCGGCAATTCCAGCTTCAAGCAATAAAACTTTATTTGTCGCACCTGCGATTGGTTCAGCTACGGATTGAACTTTGCTATTAAAGCTATCAAACCCTAAATCGACAGAGTTAAGGGTTGGACCCATTTCGTTTTTGGCGCTGAAAATTATTTCAACACTTTTTGCTATTGACGCGATAGTGAGCCACCGTTATATAAAGTTTTCATAAGTAACTAACGTGTTTAGCACAATAAATACTTTATACAAATGACTGAACCTTGCTTAAACAAAGAGTTAACGAATTTTCAGAATTAATGCTATTAGTCATAAACAGTAAACTTTATTTGTACAAAATAAAAATAACGGCTAAAGTTAGTTTTTACAAGATATGTTTAAACGGAATTTATTATGCCAAGATTTATTCGCTTACTACTACCGGCAATAACACTACTATCTTTATTCCCTGGTATTGTCAGTGCAGGCACAATAAGGCAAGATTGCTCTAATAAATGGGGCGAAGATTACAGGATGATAAAATACTGTATAAGCAAGCAAGACAAAGCTAGAGACGAGCTATTAAGATACAACGGGGAAAATAAAAGGAACTGTGCGAATAAGTGGGGAAGCGATTACAGAATGACGCTGTACTGCACTAAAAAGCAAACTAAAGCAGAAAAAAGCGTTAAATCATCTGATAGAGATGAGGTTAGTTCTGCATGTAAAAGCAAATGGAAATCTGACTATAGGATGGTTCAATACTGCATAACCAAGCAAAGGGCCGCTAGAGATTATTTAAATAAAAACGCATCAACTAGCGCCCAGAGAAGATCGAGTAGTGTATCCAGTCGCAGAAAAGTAAGCCCTCCCGTAAAAGTTCAGGTAAAAAGCAAGCGCCAAATAAGTTGTGAAAAAAAATGGAGCAATGTTTATAAAATGGTTCAGTATTGCATGAGAAAATAAATTACACGAAGTCACAACCACACCCCAAAAAGCACCACACATAAAAAAGGCCGTAACGATAATCCGCTACAGCCCCTTATTCATAAAGCCTTTACTATTTTAATCTTTCATAAAGCTAACGACTACCAATCGACAGCTCTATTTTTATAAGAAATAATTACCGGTTTCCGGTGTATTTTTCCTGATATTCTGCTTTTGTCATCGTTTTACCTGTTTTTGGGTCCTTCACCATGACGACAGGTCTAGCAGGTGCATTTTCTCTTTTTTCCTTACGCGCCTTAAAAGATTCTTTTAATCCGGCCATTGTTTCCGTATCTTGTTGTTTTACTGATTGCATTATTTTCCCTCTGAATATTTTGTTAATTGAACTATTGCAGGCATTGCTTTTTCGTCATGCAGACAATGATTCTAAAAAATCATCATTAGCTTTTTGTTCTTCTAATATTTTGGGGTTTTTTGACCCAATATCAGCGGCGCTTATATTTGATAACTCTAGTATTTTAAATGAAGCCATAAGGCGCTCTTTAGCCGGTGTAGCATCATTATTCATCACGCTTTCTATTGTCTGTAAAGCGATGTTCGATAAACTGCTTAGGCGCGCCTGAATTACCTCTTTATTTTCTTGCAGAACTGAATTTAAAACAGCTGAAAAATCAAAATCAGATTTCCAGCGACTAACCGTTTCTTCGGAAAGTCCCAATGTTTGGGCTACACTTCGGCCGTTTTCGCCTAATGCCATTAATTCAATAGCTCGATGATGTTGTGTTGTTAATTTCATTTAGTTTGATTATCCTTGAGATTTATTGATTCTGAACTTAGCATAATAAATATCTGTTTTAAATTCATGAGCACACTTGAAAGCCTTGTTGCTGGTAAATAGTGCCACGCTTATTCCAAGCAGATATACCAAACCCGCATTCATCAATAATATCGAGTACATACGCTTTGCTTTTATTGGGGTATGGTCGCCGGCATCTACCTATTGATTGAATTAAACGGGTAGCCGCTGGGTTTTCCTTATCAATGACTGCTGATACGGGCGCGCCAAAAATTAAGGCTGATAAGTGAGGTAAATCAATTCCCTCACTCAGTAAAGATAATGTGCCAATAATTAATTGAGCGTCTTGAGCCCTGGCCATTCGTTCCGCCCTGACTTTTGCAGGTAATTGACCATGCAGTACCAAGGAATTAGTATCACGATCACGGCACATTGACTCCAATAATTCACAATGTCGCACCTGAGCACATAAAATAACCGTTCCCATAGTTTTACTGGCATTAATGGCGTGATTAATAATTTTTAAGTTTCGGCTTTCATCATCCACTAGCACACCTAAAAATTCAGTCCAGCTTTCTACATCTGCATTGAAGTCATGCTTTATTGTCTTAATGTAGACTGGAAGCACTTTCCCTTTAAGCTGATCTTGCTTAATTTCTGCGCATACATCACCAATAGCACCATGAATCATAAATTCCATATTATCGCGCCTTTGCGGTGTTGCGCTTAACCCATAGCGATATTTACAGCTAAGCCCATTCATAACGGTAAAGGCTTGGCTTGCGGGTAAATTGTGGCATTCGTCTGCAATCACAAGACCATAATTTAAAAGGGATAAGTCGCGTTTTGACAAAGTTTGTGTAAGTCCGACTGTAAACTTTTCGCCCTCTGTTTTTTTACCGTTACCGATTAACCCAATTTTCTCAATATCAATGCCGGTAAATTGCTGTATTGCATCAATCCATTGGGTCGCTAAATCTTTAGATTTAACCAGTATTAAAGTACGTTGCTGTAGCCGCGAAGCTAAAGCAATACCTGATACTGTTTTTCCCGCGCCTGTAGCCGCAACCATAACGCCACCCTTAGCATTAATAGCCTTATCAACAAATTGCGCTTGATAAGGTCTTAATTCGCCAGTAAATGGAATATTAACTTTTACCGTGGCGCGTTGGTCGATTACTTCGGGGCTAAAGTTTTGTAGCAAGTAATTCAGTAAACCCATGGGCGTTATAAGTTTGCTTTCCACTTGATCACATAGGCAAATATCTCGATCAATACCGCGTGTGCTTCTGTTGAAGTTTTTAGCATCTTTATACTTAGGGTTGGAAAAAGTGAATTTCTCAATAATCTGCTGTTCAAGACCCTGGGTAGTTTGTATTTTTATCTGGCTTGATAAGGTAATTTTCATTTTCTTAACTTCCATTTTTTATAGCTGGATTTATTTGATACTGAATACTTGATTTAGTCTTGCTTGTTATTTCTACCCCTTGAATATAGTTAAAATCCTCAAGTAATAGTAAGGCTTCTTTTATGGTGTTGTTATCGCTTAGCCCACTCCACCCATTACGACTAAGTGATCTGGTCGTAAATCCATCACCAAGTTTTCCTTGCTGAATTTTATTGAGTATTAAGCGCGCCGCTGTACGGTCTGAATTTAGACCAATGCCATAAATACGCTCAGCATGGGTTCTAAGGTATTCCCCCCAATGAAGTGCCTTTATTAGTGCAGACTTGCTTACGGATTCAAGGTTAAATTGCTCACTGGCCGCCAATTCTGCAATATGAATAATTAATGCCAAGCTAGGGATTAATGAGCGGTATTTTGTGAGGTGTGATTCCATTACCGGGTGTAACTCCCCACTTCTTAACTCCATTTCAAGCTCTGTCATCCATTCAATAAAAAGAGACTGCGCTTCCTCACTAAATCTTATATACGGTATTTCTTCATCATCTGCTTCAGGCCACTTAATCTTATTGGCTATGGCATCATAAACACTAAAAGCATCTTCCTTGGCGTTCTTGTTCGGGTATCGGTCTATGTACTTCCAGGTACCGTTCTGATCTGGATAAACAGCCAATTGTAGGCGCTGTATAAATCCATCATCATAAGAACCACCCGCCATATTATTCGTAATGTAAGGCTGTAACTTTGCAGGCTGTATACCACCTAATACGCTGGTTGTGATTGCCTGTATATCAATCGTACCCCTACCGATACGATCATAAGTATATGAACCTAATCCACCAAAGGACTCAATCCAAAACTCTTTATCGTTGGCTTTATCTTCACGATCTAAAGTTTTGAGCCATCCGCTAATTTCATCTCTGAATAATAGTAATCCATTTGGGTTCTCATTCAGCAACTCACCTAATTTTTCAATAGTGGCATCATAAACAATAAAACGCTTTCTATTAGGAGCGCTGATTTCTTCTTCCGACGCTTGTGCCAACATTTCTCTAGCGGCTGCATTATCACCTTTTTTAATAGCAGCCTTTGCATTCTTGCTTATTTGTTCAGCCGTTAATTTCATCATCTCCACATCAATGCTGAACTCCTCAAGATTACTCTCGTAACGCTCGCGCTCCTCTACTTCTAACCGTTTAAGTGGTTTCAATGCCTCAGATAGTGCAGGGGTTTTCATTGCGCTAGGTCTACCAACTGCAAAGCCCCATAAATTACCCACGACAAGCCAATCATCATAAGCTTTTGGCTTTATGCCTACCGCTCTGCCCACTACTGCCGATAATGTCACCATTGCGCCAATAGCCGGGTAATCAGGTGGGCATTGCATGCGCTCCGATATGTCTTGAATCCAAGGCCTTAATGAATCAGGCAATAAATTAAAGTTAAACGCATCCACTTTGCTTAGTGGGTCGGGTATACCCTTCAACTCTCCCCAAATAATAGGCGCGTTATCTGGGTTAATTCCATCAGTATTAAGCTCAAGAGTGCCATTATCTAAAATCTTATCTTTTTCTCTCATGCTGACACCTGCCCAATGATTTTATTGGCAGGATATTCAGGAACACACCATTTAACCAGTAGCGCGCCATAAGCTAGAATTGCTCTTGATAACTCAATTAAACGCTCGTAACTTTCAAGCTGGCCATGTGAAAATAAAATCACTTCTTTACCATAAGTAAAACTGAACTTATAAGCCCCTATATCATCATTTAAAGGTAGTAATGTTTTACTGTGGCCATTTATCCAGCCTTCTGATTTTGCTCTATCCCAAGCCTTTGAGCCGCTACAGATAACAATACAATTTTGATTAGCAGGAATATTTTTAGCATACGGGGGTAATTTCTTATTCATGAAAGCCACTCTGTTCTAAGTGATATTCAGCAAAATTAATCTTCCTAAAACGACCTTGCTTGCTAACACGGCTTGAGCTTATTGGATGGCCTGCTTTTCTTAGCCTACAAATACAAGCGGCCAACCTAAACACACCTAATTCAGTGAGTGCTTGTATTGGGTTGATGGTGAAATTTTCTTTTAGCCATAATAAAACAGCCATATCTTGTGTAATTTTCTTCATTTGGTAAATCTCCTAATGAGACTTAAAGCAAATTCTGCTATTATCTAGCGGTGTTAGCCCACATCTTGAATAGTTAAATAGCAGTATTGCAAAAAGCCTAGATTATTAAGTTAATCGGGCTTTTTTTTGTGCCTGCTCGCTTAATAATGCGCAATCAATCTCTGAGCCAGCCGCAGAAACAACGCCAGCCATTTCACTCAATCCAGCTATTAACCAAGCAATTGACTGTAGTTCGCCTTGAATTTCCGAAGGGTCTACATAGGCCAATAAAACACTAACAGCCCGTGTGGATTCATTTAAAAATTCAGCGGCATATCCCGCTTTATCCGACATTACTTGTAATCCGGCTAAATCAGTTGGGTACTCAGTATTAAAAGGTTTTTTGTTTTGTTTTGCCGTATGAATAACAGCACCAAGCGTTAGCAAATCAGAAAGTGATGTAGAACCATTATTTACTTTTAATGTTCCGTTTTCGCCGTGCTCGAATTTTATTAATTTGCTCACAATGTCACCTCTTTCCACTGCATATCAACATTCATTACTTGAATACTTACGCATTTATAAATATCTAGTTGGGTACCTATAAGGCCATACCATTGGCTTGGATTTGCTCCTTGTTCTTTTCCCGCCCCTTCTAATGCCCTTGATATTTTGCGTGGCATTTTTGCCAATTCTGATAGGCGGTCCCAACTTATTAATGAGTTTGTAAGCACTCCAAACCTAACAAGAGCACTACCCGCGATAAATATTTCCTCCATTGTTAGTGTGCGCACAGATACGCCATTGAATGCTAATTTACAGGATGTTTTCTCAAAATATGGGTTAGTAGAGAACCATAATATGGATTTTTCTTTCCCCTTTATGCCAATACCTGTCGGTTTTAAATATCCATCCTTAACAATCTGCATAAATTTCTCACCGGTTGTATAGTGCCATGCAATTTTATTTTTTTTCATGACGCCAGCTCCATACCTGCAAGCTTCACAATTGCATTAGGGTATTGAATGGCTTGATTGAAACCAACACGCTCAGCAATAACACACCTTGTGCCCTTGGCTAATACGTTAAATAAGGAAGTTTTGCGCTGATTATTTTGCTCGATCTCGTCAAGCATACGCACCAACTCTAAAGCATCGGCTTTTAGGGTGTTAAAGTTTTCTTGGGTCTGCGTTATGCCATGAATATTAATAGCACTGCGAATAATACTGACTTGAGCAAAAAATGACTTTTGTTTAGTTTCGCTAACAGAAAGTGTAAGCTGATTTTGAGTGTGGTTAAGCATGGGATTATGTCCTTTGTTGAGGAATAAACCACCGGCCTTGAGTTGCAATTCTTGGGCGGCGGACTGTATCTGGTTGCAACAATCGGACAAAGGAGCCGACCAGCTCGAAAGCTGCCAAACACAGCCCACCAAAGATGTATTAAAACGGATTAATCCCGCCTTAAGTGTTTTTGGTAGACATAAAAAAACCACTTTAGATAGTGGCCTTTTTCGGCCTTTGATTTCCGGAGTTGCAGTCCGTTCCACTGAATGTGTCAATGGAGTGATTAAGTTACCTAATGAGATGGCATGAGTCAACATAATTATGCACCCATTCCTTTTTCATTCATCCATTCGTGGATTTCCTCAGCTTTCCACGCTGTCACATTTTCTGAAATTTTTACAGGTTTCGGAAAAGTTCCAGCTTTGGATTTACGCCAAATCGTTGATTTACTGAAAGGTATAAATGTAATGAGTAAGGCTAATCGAATATAGCCTGTTTTTGGTAGTGCTTGAGGTTGTATCGTAGCGGTTGCCATGCTCTTGTACTCCTTGGTACTTGTTAAGACACGGCTAGGTTATTTTAATTACACTTTATTTAGGGGGAATTCATTTATAACTTAAGGGAATTCCCTTAACTATTTTTTTCCGCCGCCTCTTTTAAGTAGTTTCTTATGGTTGCTACGTCCATAATTATCCCGTGAGATGCTAAATCACGGTGTATAGAACCTTTATTTGTTCCTGTAACAGTGCTACGTGGGTCTTTAGGTGAATACTTATATTTTTCTAAGGCCATTCCGTAAATTATTTTTAATAAGCTGTTGCGCTCTTTTTCTGATAATTCGCTTAGTTCTTGGCTGTTGCGCTCTGAGTTTGACGGCGCTTCTTTCTTTCTTTCAAAGAAATTATTAGCCCATTCAGGTATATCTAACTCCTTTTTAACTGCCCAGGCAATAAAATCTATAGGTGCATAGCCACAATCATTACTAGTATAACCACGAAATAATATAATAGGATTCTTCAATGTACCTGCAGTTTGAGCAGACTTAAGTAATGTAGTCATTTTTTCTATTTCAACATCATTTACAAGTTTTTCTGGGTCAAAACCTGCCAGCAACACGCTCGCTTCCTTAATAGTCCAAACATCTTTAATTAAATAATATTTGTAATCCATTAAACACTCCATTCAAAGCATAATCATCCCTGAGAAGTTACCAACCAAGCGGGGGAATGAGTCCCGCATTTCAGCCGCTAAGCCTAGGTTGGTGTTTTGATTATAGTTGATTAATTCGTTTTACTAAATATAACTACATACTCTTTAAACCAGAATATTCTATTACGTTGTTTACCCGTCATTTCGTGCAGCACACCGTATTTAACAAAATCATTAACTAATGTTGATGCTGTATTCGTGGTTAATTCTAATTGATTCACAACAGTACTAATATCAACCACAGGGTTTTGGTATAAGACCTTCATTAGTTGCTGTGCATTTTCTTGCCTTCGAGTACTAAAGTGCGGCAGAACTTCACGCTCAATCCTTTCTTTTAATGCCAAAATATCCTTAAACACCTGAATGGAGTTCTTTGCGGTTTTTTTTACACCATATAAAAAAAATATTAGCCAAGGTTTTATTTGATCACTTTCCCTTACAGCCATAAGTCGATCAACATATTCTGTTTTATGGCGTTCAAAATAGTCAGATAAATATAAAGCTGGTTTATGTAATAAGCCAAAATTTGCAAAATATAAAGCAATCATTAGCCTACCTAACCGCCCATTTCCATCTAAAAATGGGTGAATTGTTTCAAATTGATAGTGTGCGATTGCTATTTTTATTAAGTGTGGAACTCTAATTTCATCATTATGGATAAACTTTTCAAGGTCGCTCATAAGTTCAATGACTTCCTCTTGATGAGGGGGAATAAATACAGCATGCTTTAAACTAACGCCAATCCAATTTTGGCTATTACGAAATTCTCCAGGAAGTTTTGTTTCCCCTCGAACTCCTTGCATTAACATTTTGTGTGTATCTTTAAGTAAGCGATTTGATAGCGGTAAACTCTTAAGCTGAATAACAGCTTCATTTATTGCTTTAATATAGTTTTGCACTTCTTCCCAATCATCACGTTTTTCTGGGTCAACATCTTGCTTTTCTAAAAACGCTTCTTCCATATTGGTTTGAGTACCTTCAATACGGCTTGATTGTGTTGCCTCTTTTGTAATATGCATTCGTATAAAAAAGTCAACATCAGGAACTAACTGTGAAAACGCATTAAGCTCGCCTAAAGCTCTATCCGCCTCACTAAGTAAGGCCTGCACCTCATTATCCATTATTTCCCATTTATGGTTAATTGGGGCCGGTGAGAAGCTCTTATACTGGTACTGCTGTTTTTTTTCTCCAGCAGAATAATTATCTAGGTTCATTTCTTATATCCAAAACGTACTGCACTTTGATTTTAGCTTCCGTGTTATGTCAGAAACTTATTCTAATCTTTATCACTATGTCAGATAGTAAGGTCTAACTTGATATATAGCAATAGTTATATCGAATAGTATGCATGTTTCAGGTATTCTGAAATATTAATGTCAAGTCCTGCTCATTTATATGCAATCTTCAGCATTCTATTGATAGTTCTGCTGACTGGAGACCATGCTAGTGCTGGTTATTTCATTACTTTGCGACTCACATTCTGGTTTATTCAAATCAATAGGGATTTTTCTAATTTGTCAGTTTTGTCAGTTCCCTACCCACCCGTTTTCATGTTTTTTTTCTTAAATGGAATAACATTAAAGTCTTGGTCATTTTCACAGCTCTCAAGAAATGCAGCCCATAATTCTAAAGCGGCCTTACGTTCTTCAAAATAATCGCCCCGATCATATACGCCTTCCATACCTGCTATTTTATGGTTAAGGCATCGCTCACTAACAAACCGATCTATTCCCAAAACTTTTGAGCGCATGTGTGTCTTTAAGGTTGCTCTTAAATCATGGATAGTAAAATTCTCAATATCTCCCATTAACGGGAATACAATATTTTTAAGGGGTTTATTTAGATAGCTTTCTTCAATATGGCCAGTTAATGACCTCCTTGAGCCTAGTGTTGGGAATAAAAACTCACTATCATTAATAGTGATACTTCTTAATTCTTTTATAGCGTTTAGCGCTGCGCTTGAAAGCGGTATATCAATAGCTGTATCTGTCTTATTAACCGCTGACATGTGCCATACTGCTTTTTTAATATCGAAAGAATCCATCCTAGAACTAAGCAATTCTCCTTTTCTGCAGCCAAGCAGTAAAAGTAACTTAATCGCTAAATATTGATTTCTAGTAAACTTTTCCGCTTCTCTCATTGCCTTAAATAAAACGATAAGTTCTTCACGCGTTAAGTATCTATCCCTAGAGCGTTCTTTCCCGCCGGCATCTGAGGAGTTAAACGGTGCGACTGGGCTACTAACTATAATCTGCCTCTTAATAGCATAATTAAATATCTGCTTACTCCATGCCAAAATATCATTTGCTATTGTTGGTGCAATTGGTGTGATAGTGTCGAGCATATCAGCGATATGCAAAGGCTCTATATCTTCAATACGTAGCTTTCCTATGGCGGGAACAAGGTATTTATAAAGGGTGCGTCTTCTGCTCTTCGCTGATTTCAATTTACCGTCAACATTACGCTGTAAAAATTCTTCGACAAGTTGGGTAACTGTTTGAGAGTGCTTTTCTTTGGCAGCCTTTACTGCTGCTATTCGCTTTGCTTCTTTTTTTGCTAGTGATGGATTATTTCCTTTTTGAATCTCTACGCGTTGCAGTGTAGCCTCCTTTCTAGCATTTGATAGGCTTATATCGGGGTAATGGCCTATCGTTGGCCTATACTCAATTCCAGCAATTTTATAACGTAAAAACCATAGTGGGTTTTTGTCGGTTTTTCTATATCGTAAATATAGCCCGCCTCCATCTGATTTAGCATCAAAGCGAATGTTGCTTTTTATCCATGACCTAATCTGCTTATCTGTAATTTTTGTCATAATCAACCCGTAATAAAACCATGCTCCTTAAAAAAGGGTACGCCTTAGGGTACACTTTAGGGTGGCGACTGTAAAAGTTTTTATGATATGGGATGAGACGATAAAAAGATGTGATCTCTATATTTAAAGGTCTGTATGATATTTTTTAGTTTTCTATGAAACTAGATGAAACTGCTATCCATGCTCATTTGCGGAGCATGGGTTGTTATAGCTTGTAAGGCAAGAGTAACAAAGAGGCAGTAATTTTAAAGGGTTGAGACATAGTTATAAAAACTAAGCGGCAGGGTATTTTTTATTTTACGTATAGCTA
>Ga0209184_1001621_pt1 | contig 13820 bp, 3 predicted proteins | sample EN8Hudsemesocosm_2_FD_184627 | JGI IMG/M metagenome (GOLD analysis project Ga0209184, IMG submission 184627) | Methane-oxidizing microbial communities from mesocosms in the Hudson Canyon - EN8C Hudson Canyon (SPAdes) (version 2) | ecosystem: Environmental > Aquatic > Marine > Cold seeps | place... | reverse complement strand
GGAACTGTAAGATGTACTGTATATAGATATAGACAATCTGTTCAATTCTAGACATTACACACAAATCTTCAACTATCCCTTACATTCTTAATATTAGCCAAATATTACAAAAACTTTAAAGGTGGTGCCATGTCCCAACAATTCCACTAGCTATAGGGTTCTTTTCAGTATTGGCAATTTTACAAGTGTTACCACCACTCTATGAATCTTGCCAATTGGTCTGGTGCTATATAGGAATAGCCATTGTTCTAGTAGTGTTAACAGTGAAGACCAGCTAATTTAAATTTAGAGCTTTAGTAGCATTTACATAATGTTTGGCAAGCTGGGGGTATGTTCATACCCATACATTCTCTAACATTCGTCAAATCCATCTTGTCTATCTTTAGCTATTTGGGAATGTTCTTCTTTCAGTTCCATACCTATGAAATGTTTACTATGGTGAATCTGAAATGTCTTTCAACACTTCACGCCTCAAAACTATAGGTCAGCATGTCTTGTAATATTGATAAATAATAGGACGTATTGTCCACAATTCTAGACATTACACACAAATCTTCAACCATTGTAACAATTGAAGACTAACTAAGTATTACAAAACTTTATAAGGTATTGCCATGCTTCAACAATTCAAATCTATTAAATTTGCTATAGGACTCTTCACATTATTAGTATTCTTCAATGTTGCAGGAATATTACCCTATTCGTTCATTATGTCAGGAATATCAATTGCCCTGTTAGTTATGAACCACTACGCAATCAAGCGTTATATGTGATTTAAGAATGTTTTAGATGTAAGTGCTACTATGGCTGCTTTGATATGTAATGGCCATAGGTTGCGGTAAGCTGTACACATATTGACTAATTACACAACACACTAGGACAATTACCATGCTTTCACTATTCAAACGACAATATTTAACATACTAAGGTATTTTCAATAGTAGGATATTACACACTATTACTTGCTTTCATCTTCCATACTACTACAGGTGGTGAAATTGATCTGGAGTTGTGGATGATATTTGCAGCAAAATCCATCTTCAACAGGACAATAAGCATGTGGCACGTTAGAGACGATTTAAGAGGGTTTTGCATGTAAGTGCTAGATATTACCGCCATTGTGTTAAATGCTCTTAGAATGACTATAGTGGCACCATATGCGATCCACATTTTCCACTAACAGTTGGTCGGAATGGCTACTGCTCCAGGTTGGGTGTATGGGTAAAGTAGCATATGGGCGTAGGAGCGATTTGAGAATATTTTGAAGATAGTTGCTATCTATGTATGGCTTTGATGTTTCTGGCCACCTGTAATGGCCATTGTCAAAAGAACTCACAATACCTAGGTTAACTGATAAGGTACAACCCCTAATGCACCTCAGAATGTCGACTACAAGACCAATTTAGGTGCTTCTGTAGCTGAAGCATGGTTGAGCACTGAATCGACACGTATCAACGTTAAACATACTGTACTTACCACATAATTGGATACTGACACCTTATTGATGGACAAATCCTTCAGTAGCTATAATAGTTGCAATTGCTTATTATGGTAATCACAATTATCCAAATGTAGATATTTCGGTAAAGGAGGTGCAAATGCTTTATGGTTAGCTGTTTTTTTACAAGAATGATCAAATTGTCAAAACATTTTCAGACGAAGTATTCTCAGGGTTAAAGCCCAAACAACTTCAAGACATTGTTAATATAACTGTCTTAGAAACAGGAGCTACCAAAGCTGTTTCAAAATGTATCTATCATGGTGGGGCTGATAGGACAATTGATACAATATTGTATCCGTTAGATGATTAGGTTAAGCCGAATATGTCCTGATGATTTCAAATCTTTAGCAATTATGCAATATATTCTTGAGTAGGGATCTCAGGATTACCTGTAAGCATTAACTGTCAGACCTTTGTCCAATAGCAATGATATTTAGTAAGTGTTATTGTGTTAGGCTACTGGAAGGTCGTCAATGAAAAATCATTTGATATTGATAAGCATTCTACTTTAAGGGTGCTTGATATGGTTTTATTGTTGAGTTTATTTGGCCAGCACATACAGCCTAAACTATTTAAAGCAACAGAGTAATTGTTATGAGAATAAATCAAAGAAATTTTAATTTGTATATGTTTTTAGTAATACTCTATTTGGCTTTTATTTTTTCTGTGGACAATTCGTTTGCAGCAACTACAACTCAGTATAAAGTTTCAACTGGTGGCAATCATAGTTGTGCGATTGATGATGTTGGCGTACTTTGTTGGGGAAAAAATGACAGTGGTCAAACCACTGTCCCTAGCTTATCCAATCCAACTCAAATTAGCTTAGGCAGCTCTCACAGCTGTGCAATTGATGATACAGGAGTGGTTTGCTGGGGAAATGATTCATCTGGTCAAAGTGCTGTTCCTGCGTTAAATAATCCGACACAAATTAGTTTAGGTTACCGTCAATCTCACAGTTGTGCAATTGATACTACGGGGGTTGTTTGTTGGGGTTCTTATGATAGCGGTAGCATACCGTCCTTATCTAACCCAAGACAAATTATTTTTGGCCTTTCCCAAAGTTGCGCTCTTGATGATTCAGGTGTCGTTTGCTGGGGGGGGAGTAATTATTATGGTGAAACCACTGTCCCTACTTTATCTAACCCAACTCAAATTAGTGCAGGATACAATCATAGTTGTGCGCTTGATGATACGGGTGTCGTCTGTTGGGGGAGGAATAGTGAAGGTCAAAGTGACGTGCCTACTCTGTTGAACCCAAGTGAAATTAACCTTTTTGAATATGGTAGCTGTGCACTCGATGATAGTGGTGTGGTTTGTTGGGGGCAAGCCTCAGTACCTCAGCTATCTAACCCAACTCAGATGGGCTTAAGTAACGGTCATGGTTGTGCAATTAGTGATAGTGGCATAAATTGTTGGGGGAACAATAGTTACGGTCAGAGTTCAGCCCCCTCTCTCTCTAACCCAGCTCAAATTGCTTTAGGTTCCAACCATAGTTGTGCGTTAGGCGATAATGGTGTGAGTTGTTGGGGGCAGAATGTGAGTGGTCAAATTACTGTACCGGCCTTATCCAATCCATCTCAGATTTATTCGGGAGGGGGGGCTAATTGTGCGTTAGACGATAGTGGCGTGGTTTGTTGGGGAAGTAATAATTATTATCAGACTGCTGTACCTGATTTAACAAATCCTACTCAAGTTAACGTGGGTAGTAATCATAGCTGTGCTATTGATGATAATGGTGTGGTATGTTGGGGAAAGAACACTAGCGGTCAAACTGTTTCTCCAAACTTAACAAACCCAACTAAGGTTGGTGTGGGTTATGATAATACTTGTGTTATTGATGATAATGGGGTCACTTGTTGGGGGGCTAATGGCAGTGGTCAAAGCACCGTTCCAAATTTATCTAATCCGTCTCAAATAAGCTTGGGGTCTAGTCATAGTTGTGCATTAGATGATTCTGGGGTCGTTTGTTGGGGGAGAAGTTATGAAGGCCAAACCAACGTACCTGGTTTAACTAATCCAATTCAAATTAGTGCAGGTGCTTACCACAGCTGTGCACTTGATGATACAGGAGTGGTATGCTGGGGACAGAACACTAGCGGTCAAAGTTCAGTACCTAGTTTATCGAATCCATCCAAAATCATATCAGGAGGCTCTCATACTTGTGCCATTGATGACAGTGGTATTGTTTGTTGGGGGGATAATACTTATGAGCAAAGCAGAGTAACTTATGCTCCAAAATTAACAGCCATTACTGGTGGTTGTGGAAGTAGTCATCATAATTCATCGATAACTAGCGCTCCTACAGAAAATTTATGTGTAACAGGAAATCCTACTAACGTTTCTGGTAATAATCCATGGGCGTGGAGTTGTACTGGACTTTATAGTGGTACAGATGCGTGGTGTTCAACCAGTAATGCAACTGTAACAATAACTCCCTCAGCTACTACCGGTGGGGTAATTAGCCCTGATGGTAGTCAATCTATTGCTGCAGGTGATGTCGTTGATTTTATCGTCACTAGCAATACCCATTATCAAGTCGCAAATGTAACAGGGAGTTGTGGAGGTAATTTAAATGGGAACGGATATACTACAATTGCAATTACTGAGGATTGCACGGTTATCGCTAATTTTGAATTGCTAGACACTGACAATGATAACGTAACAGATGATATTGATAATTGTCTTACGATAAGCAACCCGAATCAAGCTGATTCAAATACTGATAATATCGGTGATGCTTGTGATCATAATAGCGATTTTGACAATGATGGACTTACTGATCAGCAAGAGTTTATTAAAGGAACAGACCCTAGTTTAGCCGATACTGATATTGATGGCATTGCAGATAATATAGATGCTTACCCTCTTGATAATACACGTACAACCTTCCCCGCAAGTGATTATTATCAAATCAGCACGGGCATTGACTTAAGCTGCGCGCTTGATGATAACGGCGTGAGTTGCTGGGGGCTGGCAGGTGAAGTACCTGCATTACTACACCCGACCCAAATTAGTTCAGGTAAGACACATGCCTGCGCTCTTGATGATAATGGTGTTGTATGCTGGGGCCGTAGTGTTGAAGGTCAAATAAGTGTACCTAATTTAACACATCCAACTCAAGTTAGCTTAGGCTCCAATCATAGTTGTGCTTTAGATGATACGGGAGTTGTTTGCTGGGGGGATAATCGCTATCGTCAAACCGATGTCCCAAGTTTATCGAACCCTACCCACATCAGTTCGGGTAATACTGGTAGCTGTGCTCTTGATGATACAGGCCTGGTTTGCTGGGGGTCAGGTTCTGTGGTAACAACATTATCCAACCCAACTCAAATTAGCTCAGGTAACAGTCATCGCTGTGCTATAGATGATACGGGTATGGTTTGCTGGGGGAGTGATAGCTATGGTCAAGCCACCGCGCCAAGCTTGTCCAGCCCTAGCCAAATCAGTTTGGGCTACGATCACAGCTGTGCTATTGATGACACAGGGGTAGTTTGTTGGGGGAGAAATACAGAAGGACAAGCAACAGTACCTGAATTATCCAACCCTATTCAAATTAGTGCAAATGGTTTTAATACGTGCGCCTTAGATGACAGCGGCGTGGTCTGCTGGGGGGATAATTATCGTGGCCAAACTGTAGTGCCAATGCTATCTAACGCTACAAAAATTGATGTGGGTTCCTCCGGTGGGGGCTCATGTGTTTTAGATAAGGATAATAGCTTAGTTGTTTGTGCTGATTACACCTCTATTAAAATGTCCAACCCTGTTCAGGTTAGTTCAGGAAGTCAGCATCACTGTGCTCTAGGTGATAATGGTGTGGTTTGCTGGGGAGGGAGCAATGGTTATGGTCAAACTAATGTTCCTGCGTTATTTAATCCAACGCGAATAAGTTCAGGCAATGATCACAGTTGTGCTATAGATGATAGCGGTGTGGTCTGCTGGGGGGAAGGCAGATCAGGTCAAACCGCTGTTCCCGCTTTATCAAGCCCAACTCAAGTTAGTTTAAGTTCCAATCATAGTTGTGCTTTAGATGATACGGGAGTTATTTGCTGGGGCTCTAATAGTTCTGGTCAAACCAATGTCCCAAGTCTATCGAATCCTACCCAAATTAGTTCTGGTGGAGCACATAGTTGTGCAATCAATGATACGGGGGTAGTGTGCTGGGGAAGTGATACCTATGGACAAAGCTTAGCTCCTCGTCTTTCCAACCCTCGAAAAATTGCTTTAGGCTCCAGTCATAGTTGTGCATTAGATGATAATGGTGTGGTTTGTTGGGGCAAAAACGATTATCAACAACTTAATGTACCGGCATTAACTAACCCTACTGAAATTTATGTAGGAGGAGAAAATAGTTGTGCCATAGATGATACAGGAATCATTTGTTGGGGGTTATCCTCGTTTGATCTGTTTTTTTATAATGAAAAATTAAATTTTTCAGGAATCAATAGTACTTGTGGCAGTAATCACAATATTATTTTGGATGATTTTCCGCCTCAAAACCTTTGTGTAGAGGGTAGCGTGGCAAGTAGTACTTTAGGTGATAACCCTTGGTCGTGGAGTTGTTCAAGTCTTGATAGTAGAGATGATAGTCAGTGTTCTGCATCAGTAATTGATTCAGATGGGGATGGTGTGTCAGATGCAAATGATAATTGTGTGTTAATTAGTAACTCAGACCAACTTGACACAAGTAATGATAGTATCGGTAATGCTTGTGATAACAAAAGTGATACTGATAATGATGGCTTAACTGATCAGCAAGAGTTTCAATTAAATTTATCTGCGACAAATCCGGATACCGATAATGATGGAGTTAATGACAAGGATGATTTTTATCCTTTGGATAATGCCCGCTATATTTATGACGCATCTCTTTTTTATCAGGTGAGCAGCCATGATGATTTATATACATGCATATTGAACGATGGTGGAGTGACGTGTATTGGTAATATAATTAAGGAGGTGCCAACTCTTTATCATCCAACGCAAGTGAGTGTCGGTAAAGGTCATGCTTGTGCAGTTGATGACTTTGGTGTTATCTGCTGGGGAAGCGACGGTTCACAACAAAGTACAGTACCGGTATTGTCAAACCCAACACAGGTTAAAACAGGTGATTACCATAGCTGTGCGATACACGATCTTGGTGTAATTTGCTGGGGAAGGGATACGGAAGGACAAAGTACAGTACCAACTTTATTAAATCCAACACAGATTAGTTTGGGCGATAATCACAGCTGTGCTTTGGATGATAATGGAGTTACCTGTTGGGGCGACAATTCGTTTGGGAAAAGTACGGTTCCTACGTTAACAAGTCCTACGCAAGTTTTTGCAGGTGTTAATAATACCTGCGCTCTAGATGATGGAGAAGTTGTTTGTTGGGGAAGTGATGCTTTTGGACAAAATACAGTACCTACGTTAATAAACCCAATGAAAATCAGCTTAGGTAATAATCATATCTGTGCTTTAGATAATAATGGTGTCACATGCTGGGGTTCCAATAGTTATGACGTAACTTCTGTTCCCACATTATTAAACCCAATTGATATTAGTTCTGGAGCTGCAAGTAATTGTGCATTAGATGATACTGGGCTGGTGTGTTGGGGGTTTTATACTGTAGCTCCTAAACTCATTAATCCAACACAAGTTAGTGCTGCAGGAGCATGCGCTATTGATGATAGAGGCGTGCACTGCTGGGGGAGTAATAGTAATGGACAAAGTACAGTGCCCGCTCTATCAAATCCAACACAGGTAAGTTCAAACTATTCTCATCATTGTGCTATAGATGAGAATGGTGTCTCATGTTGGGGGAATAATTGGTCTGGGCAAACCACAGTACCGACCCTATATAACCCTACAGCTGTTAGTGCGGGTGGTAGCCATACCTGTGCTATAGACGATACAGGCGTGGTTTGCTGGGGTAACAATGATACTGGGCAAAGCTCCCCCCCTTTACTCTCTAATCCTAGAGCTATTACGACTAGTATTTACGGAAGTTGTGCAATAGATGATAGTGGTGTCGCCTGCTGGGGGGAGTATTTATTTTCTTCGATAATTGAACCTAGCACTACACTTTTAACCCCCAAGCAAGTGACGATAGGAAGGTTTCATAATTGTGTCCTTGATGATACTGGTGTGGTCTGCTGGGGAGATGAAAGTCGAGATGTAGGACAGCTGTCAGTTCCAGAATTATCAAACCCGAAGCAACTTAGTTCAGGAGCTGAGCACAATTGTGTTCTTGATGATAATGGAGTGGTTTGTTGGGGTGGTGATACCTATGGGCAAAGCACAGTGCCAGAATTATCTAACCCAACACAAGTCAGCGCAAGAGAATATGAGAGCTGTGCTATAGATGATAGCGGTGTTGTTTGTTGGGGGAAAACTTTTTCTTATGGAAAAACAAGTGCTACTCCTAATATATGGGGATTTAAGTCCGTGGATGGATTTTGTGGTAGTAGTCATAACAATGATCAAATTGTTAGTACGCCAACAGAAAACTTATGCTTAACTGGTCGGACTACAAATGTAAGTACTGGTGAAGGTCCCTGGCAATGGAGTTGTACGGGTATTTATGATGGCGTGAATGCCAGTTGTTCAACCAGTACACAGATGTATGCGGTTACTTCTTCAGCAGGAGGTGGTGGAAGTATTAGTCCTAGTTCAACACAAAATATTCTTGTGGGACAGGTAACTCAATTTACACTCAATAGCGATGATTTTTATCAGATTGCAAGTATTTCAGGAACTTGCAGTGGGAGTTTAAACGGTAATGTTTATTCGATCCATGCTATGACAGAAAATTGCTCCGTTATTGCCAGTTTTGAGCTTACTGATAGTGATGATGATGGCTTGGCTGATAACGTTGATAATTGCCCTGTAGTAAGCAATTCTGCCCAGTCTGATGCAAATGATAATAGCGTAGGTGATGCTTGCGATAGTACTGATACTGATAATGATGGTTTATCTGATCAGCAAGAATTTCAATTAGGTACAAATCCAAATAATATGGATACTGATTCGGATGGAGTGTTTGACGCTGTCGATAGCTATCCGCTTGATAGTAGCTATTCAGCCTACGAAGTATCAGATTTCTATCAAGTAAGTGCGGGGCATACCCATACCTGTTCCCTGAGCGATAATGGCGTTGTATGTTGGGGAGATAATTTTTATCGGCAGACCATGGTTCCAACACTTTTTAACCCAAGGCAAATTAGTTTAGGACGTGCTCATACTTGTACGTTAGATGATAATGGCGTAACTTGCTGGGGTGACAATGCTAAGGGGCAGAATAACGTACCGACACTTTTAAACCCATTACAAGTGGAAGCTGGTGATAGCCATACTTGTGCGTTAGATCATAATGGTGTTGTATGTTGGGGAGATTCTAGTCAAGGACAAATTACGGTTCCTAGTCTCACAAACCCGGTTCAGATAAGCTTAGGTAATAGACATTCATGTGCTTTAGATGACAATGGAGTTGTATGTTGGGGGAGTAATGGTTCTCAACAAATTTCTATTCCAACACTCACCAATCCTTCAAAAATAATTGCAGGGGGAGATCAAACTTGTGCTTTAACAGATAATGGTGTCGTTTGTTGGGGCAGTGATTTTTATGATCAAAATACTGTCCCTACACTATCGAACCCGGTACAAGTAAGTGCCGGTGCAAATCATATTTGTGCACTGGATGATACGGGAGTTGTTTGTTGGGGGGATAATCGTTATGGACAAAGTACGGTGCCCACTTTATCCAGTCCAATACAGGTTAGCGTGGGAACATATCAAAGTTGTGCGCTTGATGATACAGGAGTCGTATGCTGGGGAGATAGTCTGGCTGGAAAGAGTTTTATACCGACTACATTATCAAATTTAACACAAGTTACTTCAGGTCTGAACTATACCTGTGGTATAGATAATGGTGAAGTGGTGTGCTGGGAAGGACCTGGTTATGGATTGGGAGGCAATTCTGATTACGGCCAAACAACGGCACCTGATCTTATTAACCCAATTCAGGTCAGTGCCAGTTGGGAACACACCTGTGCTATAGATGATACTGGGGTGGTGTGCTGGGGTGATAGTCAAAATGACAAACTTGCGGTGCCCACACTGTTAAATCCAGTACAAATCAGTACTGGAGGGCATCATGCTTGTGCATTAGATGAAGCTGGTGTGTTGTGCTGGGGAGATGACTACTATGGAGGAGTTACTGTGCCCCCTCTTAACAATCCAACCCAGGTGACAACAGGTTTTTATCATAGTTGTGCCTTAGATGATACGGGCGTGGTATGTTGGGGCTTTAATTATTTTGGAGCAACCACAGTGCCTAGTTTATCAAATCCAACACATGTTATTGCAGGAGGTCATCATACCTGTGCAGTAGATGATAGTGGCGTCAAATGTTGGGGCTTTAATGATTATGGGCAAACCTCGGTTCCTTTGCTGTCAAATCCCTCAGAACTAAGAGCGGGAAATGGGAATACCTGCGTTATAGATAATAGACAAGTGGTTTGTTGGGGGAATAATAGTGGTGGGCAACTTTCTGTTCCCAATTTAGACTATCCTACACAAATTAGCGTTGGGGTTAGACATGTCTGTGCTATTGATAGTTCGGGTTTAAAATGCTGGGGATATGGAGATTATAGTCAAAATATAGTTCCTGGTGAATTGAAATTTATTGCAACAAATGGTATTTGTGGGAGCAGCAATAACACCATTTTTGCTAGTGCGCCAACAGAAAATTTGTGTGAAGTAGGTGATGCAAGTATTGTGACAGGTACAAATCCATGGGAATGGAGTTGTACTGGTATTGATGGTGGATCTGATGCTAGTTGTTCAACAGCTATTTTAGTTGACATAGATGCAGATGGGATATCTGACAATACAGATAATTGTCCTGTTGTATCCAATGCCACTCAAATAGACACAGATGCCGATGGACTGGGAAATGCATGTGATAGCGATGATGACAATGATGGTCTGAGTGATACAGAAGAAGCATCATTAGGAACTGATCCATTATTAGCTGACACAGATGCGGATGGAAGTAATGACCAAACAGATAATTGTCCTCTTGTATCAAATGCCACTCAAACAGACACAGATGCGGATGGACTAGGAAATACATGTGATAGCGATGATGACAATGACGGTCTGAGTGATACAGAAGAAGCATCATTAGGAACTGATCCATTATTAGCTGATACAGATGCAGATGGGATATCTGATAATACGGACAATTGCCCAGCTGTATCCAATGCCACTCAAATAGACACAGATACGGATGGACTTGGAAATGCGTGTGATAGTGATGATGACAATGATGGACTGAGTGATGCAGATGAAGTGACAATGGGAACTGATCCATTATCAGCTGATACGGATGCGGATGGGATATCTGATAATACGGACAATTGCCCAGTTGTATCCAATGCCACTCAAATAGACACAGATACGGATGGACTTGGAAATGCGTGTGATAGTGATGATGACAATGATGGACTGAGTGATGCAGATGAAGTGACAATGGGAACTGATCCATTATCAGCTGATACGGATGCGGATGGGATATCTGATAATACGGACAATTGCCCAGTTGTATCCAATGCCACTCAAACAGACACAGATGCAGATAGACTAGGGAACGCATGTGATAGCGATGATGACAATGATGGCTTACCAGACGACTGGGAGCTACAGTATGGTTTAAATTCTTTAGTCAAGGATTCAAGCTTGGATAATGACAACGATGGCGTTACAAACATAGAAGAATTTAATGCAAATAGAAACCCGATTGTTAACGAAGCTGCAATTGCAATACAACCCGTCTTTGATTTGTTAAACAATCAAAAGAAAGTCTTTGACATTAGATATTAAGGTCAGTTAAATTGATAAAATACACCTACTTAGCTTCACTTTCCATTGTTATCGCTGTTACTGGAGGGATAGTTTATATTGATGGGATAAAAAATACTGAAGACGTTTTGGATAATAGCAGCCATAAAGAAGAAGCTAGAGCTACCGGTGAGATGTTAACTCCAGATCAATTGTGGGAAAAGCAACAATCGGCAAGATTTAAGTCAAGTAGTTTGCAGGCTGGTTCTGAAAGAGAATATGATGATATTCCATCCGATACAAGGATGAGCTCAATTAATGCCAATTTAGAAGCGTTACCTGATGAGATAATTAAACTAGAACGTGAAATGAATCCAAACACACTTTCAAATAGAATTGAAACAACATCAGAAACAGTGGGTACATGGGATGAAACTCAATTACCCAATAAGAACACTCAAACAGAATCACCTGAAGTTATGCCCGAGGCATTAATTTTTCTTGAAAGTAGATCAGCTCTTGATTCATATGAAAGTGGTCATGATGAATTGCCTGAAAATGAAATTAATGATTACGTAGAAGTCGTAAACGATGTAATGCCTGAAGAATTAAGAGAACTTGAGGGTATTGATATAGGACTTGATAATTATACAAACAATACTAATGAGTCTATAGCTTATCAGGATGAACTAGAAACAGAATTACCAGTCGAAACGGGTAGACATAAAGAAGCATTACCCAGTGAATTGATCGAATTTGAAAGGCTATCTAAGATGGATAACCATTCAATTAATGTAAATGAAGATATCCCAATGGCAGAAAACTTTATGGTAGATCATGAGTTGTCTGCTGATAATTTCCAATAAGAGAGGTAAATACAATGAAAATTAAACTAAATAAATATATTGCAACAGGCATATTGCTAGCGTCAGCTTCGATACCTGCCCATTCTGCTGAATGGGTTTCAGGAACAATTACACGAACAATAAGTGATGGGATGAATTTTGGAGGTTGTATGATTAAATTAAGTTCTGGAGGAACTGATTGCCCTTCAAACTGGGTCAGCTTAGATTGTAATGGTGGATATCATGGAGCAGGGGAAAGAAACTATTCAACCGCTCTTATGGCTTTTTCATTGAATAAATCAGTGTCAGTTCAAGTGGATCCTGCAAAAAAATACGCAAGTTACTGTGTAGCGACGCGAATTGATGTGCTTCAGTAGTGTGGTTTTAATTCACCATAGAGCATTCCTGTCTCCGTCATTCAAATGTCTACAACTGGATAACTGTGATTACCATGATAAGCAATTGCAGCGATTATAGCTACTTGCATCCATTACTTGGGTGTTAGCATCCAGTTGTGAGGTATATGTGAGGGCAATTGTCTATATGATGTGATATAGCAAAAAACTCTAGGTAGCATCAATTGAATGTTAACTATCAACCGTTAAGAATGCATGAGAATATCAGTACGTTTCCTAATAATGATTGTTAGATTGAAACATACAAAATTTTTACAAATGGTTCCAAATATACTGCGAACCAAAATATCTATAATTACCCAACCGTGATTACCATGATAAACAATCCCAGCAATATCTAAAATAGTAAGGTATGGTACTGCATATCACATATGTTAAGAACAGAATCGGTTTAAATTAAAAAAAGCGTTAATATTGTGTTTTGATGGTTGATGATTTTATAATGTGTCGCATGTCGTTTCCCCTTATTCTATATAAGGGAACAGTAAAAAACGACACGCTACAGGCCACGTATGCCAAGGCATCTGGGAATTTATTTCAAAAAGGTTGCACAGTTTAGTCACAGATCAGCTACAGACCACGAATACCAAGGGGTCAGGTCGCATAGTTTAGTCACGGCTTCTACATCCGTTGATACACAAGGGCTGTAGCTACACTACGTCTTTATTCAACCTTGCAAAATGGTCCACTCTGAACATTTCTAGCTGTTCCGCTTTCCATTTTGAAAGATAGAATTGATATTTACCAGATTTACCAAACCGTTTAACAGCGATACCAAATGATTCCAGTATTGTTTTAGCGTTTGAAATATGGAAATTGTCTAGAAATTGTAAGTGTAGTGATGCAGTCCAATTAAAGACTCTTAGGGGCATCATAAGGGTGTTTCAATGGTTTTCTATGCATAGCGATGCTAAGTACCAAAATAATCTTAAATCGCTTCCTAGCGTCCATTGGTGTGATAATTCATAGCTATTAGGGCTGATAACATTGCTTGCATAATAATCGAATATGGTAATATTTCATAGATTGAACATACCATTAAGAATACCAACAGCGTGCAGAATCCTAGCGTGAATTGAACAGTTGAATTGATTTGAATATTTGTATAACACCACCTTTAAAGTTTTTGTAATATTTGGCTAATATTAAGAATGTAAGGGATAGTTGAAGATTTGTGTGTAATGTCTAGAATTGAACAGATTGTCTATATCTATATACAGTACATCTTACAGTTCC
>Ga0209184_1001617_pt1 | contig 13856 bp, 11 predicted proteins | sample EN8Hudsemesocosm_2_FD_184627 | JGI IMG/M metagenome (GOLD analysis project Ga0209184, IMG submission 184627) | Methane-oxidizing microbial communities from mesocosms in the Hudson Canyon - EN8C Hudson Canyon (SPAdes) (version 2) | ecosystem: Environmental > Aquatic > Marine > Cold seeps | place... | reverse complement strand
GGAGATGAAGTATAAGAAGATTGAAACGAAAGAAACAGTTGAATTAAACGTTGAAGGGGTAGAAAAAAAATCTGTGAATAGTGGGGTGTGGAAAACACCAAAAAGTGACTAAAAGTTATATTTTAAGGGTAAGTGCTTAATTTGGTCGCTTAATGCCAGCGATGAATTTGTTTTAAAAATAAGGCTTTGATTAATCACACTCTCTTTCGGGGATGTTGTAGGCGACTTTTAAGGTCAATATTTGTACGGTCAATATGCTCTCAGAGTAAAGCCTGCTGGTATAATTGTTTAGCACTCAGAAACGGCTCAGGCCTTAGTTTAAATCTTTTTTTTTCGAATTAATTCAAACTCTTTTTTGATTAGCTCGTTATAATCGATGCTCAGTTTTTTTGCTGCTTCATTATATCGTTTAAGTAATTTTTCTGCATGCTTGGTTTCTTTTGAAAAGACAATATAAGCATTTTGGCTAGGTTCAGGCAGTTTAATTACCTTTATTTTGTCAGACAACCCTAAAGTTTCAGCGACATAAGAGTATGTAAATTCATTCAAATCATGAAGAATATCAATTCGGCCTGCAACCAGCCTTGTTAAATATGTTTCTATCCAATTTGGTTTTGTACTATATACCACATCTAGTTCATCTGAATGATCGATAACAAATTGACTTGCGGGAGCACTTGGAATCCAACCAACAGAATATCCCTTAACATCGTCAATACTATTAATCTTTTTAATAGGTGTATTCGCGTTAAAAACAAATACTGAACTTACTGTAAATGAGGGTTCATTAGGGTAAAGGAATTTATCTTTAGCCCAGTCCGTAAGCGTCATTAAGCCATCAATCTGCCCTGTTTCTCCCATTATAATCATTCTAGGAAAAGCCAATGGTCCAACCCATTCAACCTGATAGCCCATTTCTTTGGACATCTCTTCAAAATACTCAATAGCTGCGCCACTAGGCTTCTCACTTCCACTATTTTTATAAAGGTGGGGTTTTATGTCGAAATACCCCATTCGAATTTTTTGTTGCTCGATAGCATAACTACTTGAGCTAAAAAAGAGGATAAAATAGGCGGTAAGTAAACTGAAGATAAAAAATTTCACATTATGTCCAAAGTGTATATCAATAGTAATGCGAATTTTAACATGGATGAAATAACACAAGGGTAGTCCAACTGAAATCTGAACTAATTATTTTTGACTTACTTTTTTATAGATTTTCAAGGCACATCTCGTTGTGAAATTCCAGTCTCACAGAGTTAGTCGGTTCGTTGTTCATTTAATCAGAATTTAGGTTCGTTGCTAAAATTAATCAGCTCATACCCAAACTTAAGAGGTATATAAGCTCGAATGAAAATAGAGTACATTTAAGCTTCTATTTATCGCCTAGCCTAATAGGCATGTATCATGTAGACAATAAGGATTTATTGGTATTAATCATGGGTAAGCATGATTCAAAGGTTGAAAAAGCAAAGCTCGTCGGACTTTTTGCTTTACCGTTTCTCATATTTTTATTTGTTGCGCTAAGGCAAATTTCCCAGCATGAAGTGCGTGTACGAAACATTTCAAGCATTGAACAGCAGATTAAGCTATCTATTTATATCAATGCGTTTGTTCATGAATTACAAAAGGAGAGAGGAGATTCTGGAATATATCTTTCGAGTAAGGGGGCTTTATTTTCAGATAAATTAGACATTCAAAGAGGTAGGGTGAATGAAAATTACCGGCAGCTAAGAAACTATCTTTCGACCTTTGATTATTTCCGTTACCACAAAGACTTTGTTCACTTGTTAGAGGTGTCATTGCTTGATCTGAAGCGTTTGGAAAAAGTAAGAGATGATATTTTCGCTCATCAAATTTCGGCGACTGAGGCAATTGATTATTTTACGGGTGTCAACAACAAGCTTTTGAGTGTGATTGAAGCGGTTGCCTATAACAGTACTGAGACAGACTTAGTATTTGCTATTCTTGCTTATAGTAATTTTTTGAGAGGAAAAGAATTACTTGGGGTTGAGCGTGCATTGTTGAGTCAAACATTCACTCAGGATTATTTCTCCGCAGGTGCTTATCGTCGGTTTATGAAATTGATAACTGAGCAAAATATATACCACCAGAGGTTTTTGTCATTTACAAGTACCGAACTGGCAAATGAATTTAAACGGTTTGACTCAGAGACGCTATTTAAGAAGGTACAGGCATACAGGGATATTGCTCATCAAAATGAAGCTATAGGCCGTTTTGGTGTGAATGTAACAGATTGGTTTAATGTGATGACTTCAAAGATCGACCAGCTAAAAATATTAGAAGATGCCATCACGAATGATTTGACTGAAAAGGCAATAAAGAAAAAAACAAGCAGTGAGGGTGCGCTTGTTAGGTGGCGTAGCTTTATTTTTTTGATTAGTCTCGCGATGGGTGTTATTGGCCTTTGGATAATACGACGAATTAGTCTAGCTTTTGAGAGAAAACTAGAGGAATACCGAATATTATTTGAGAAAAGCTCCGCTGGCATGGTGGTCGTGAACCCTATAAGTAAAAATATACTATTTTGTAATGCGGCTTTTGCGAAAAAATTAGCTTATACCAAAGGTGAGTTGTCATCCCTGAACTTGTTTGAACTTTACCCTGAGGAATCATTGCCTGCGTGTGACTTTACGGCATCAGATTTTTTAAAAGTGGACGATGGGCTATCATTTGTAAGACAAAATGGAAGTGTTTTTCAGGCTGAAGTTGCGGTATTTCCCATCCATATTGCGGGGACGCTTTATGTGGTCGGTAGTATCAAGGATATCACTCAGCGGCAAAAGGCGATGAATGAAAATTTATTATTACTTGAGCAAAACCAAGCCTTAATACAAAGAAATTATGCGCTTCAGGAAGCAGAACGGCGTGATATAGCGGGAGAGCTGCATGACCAGTTAGGTCAAGAAATGGTCGGTATTATGCTTCAGGCTGACTCTTTGAATCAGTTTTCGGTCATACAAGATCAAGAGGGTATTCGTTTAACTTCGACCACTATTGCCAAAAGTATTCGTGCATTAATTACTAGCACAAGGAATTTAACCAATAAACTGCGCCCAGTGACTTTAGATCAATTGGGGCTGGAAAGTGCGTTAAAAGAGCTAATAGATGACTGGTCTAAGTTTAATCATGATACGCATTTCAAATATGAATCACATAACAAATTACCTAAAGTGCATGATCAGGTCGCAATCTGTATATATCGACTTGTTCAGGAAAATCTCACTAATATAGCTAAACATGCTAAAGCTAGCGATGTCAGTATATATTTACGTTATGATGAATGCTTGATTGAATTAGATGCACCCGCGCTGACATTACTGATCATTGATAATGGCGTTGGCATGACTGTCAATAATAAGCTAAGGGGGATGGGAGTCATTGGTATGAGGGAACGTGTACAAGCGCTTGACGGTTTATTTTTCCTAACCAGCAAGCCTAATCATGGCGTAAAAATTGTCGCTCATATTCCGCTTTAGGTGCCGTAGAGGGCATAAGGGAGCTTAGAAAATGCATCAAATAATTATTGCTGATGACCATCAAATCGTAAGAGAAGGCTTATTGCGTCATTTAGAAAATGCTGGAATAGCAGATTCTATTGCGTTGGTAGAGTCTGCCGAGCAGTTGCTGGTTTTGTGTCGAGATGAGCCACCTCAGCTTATTATTCTTGATCTTTCAATGCCTGGAATGGGAGGGCTTGAAGCGATTCGGCGTCTTATTTCAAAATGGTCGCGTGTGAAAATATTAGTGTTTAGTATTTATCAAAATGAAACTTTGGCAAAAAAAGCTCTTAAGTTAGGAGCCCTTGGGTATATTACCAAGAGCTCTAGTTGTGAGACGGTGCTTGAAGGGGTATCGGCAGTCATGGCAGGAAAGCCATATGTAAGTTCAGATGTATTGGTTACAGATACTGCTAGTTTTAATCGCAGTATGCTAGATAAACTGTCAGCGAGGCAGTTAGATATCCTAAAAAAAACCGCTTCAGGTATGAGTACTGTCGAGATTTCAAAGGTGTTGTTCTTATCTGAAAAAACGGTTGCGAATAACGTTAGTATTATTAAAAAGAAACTGAATGTACTGACCGCTGCCGAACTGGTCCATATCTCTCTCAATGAAGGCCTGATTGTTTCCGTTATTTAATCAGTCTGATTTCATTTGCAACTCGGGAACTTCTCCCTAATATCCAGCCTGTCTACCGGTTTTTCTTGTGATTACTGTGCATTTTGTGATGTTCGTATATATTGATATTGCAGCAAAAATAATGATAACAACTATTTTAACAATGCAGTGACAACACAAATTTATAAAAATACAGTGTCCTGCAAGTGTAGTGGCTAAATGAGTATCGTGATTGATCCGTAGAGTACTCATAAAAGTCACAAGGATTAATTAAAGTGCAGAAGCAAAAAGTACTAGTCGTAGATGATGATGAGTGTAACCGTTTCCTTTTAGAAAGAACGTTGAGTAAGGACTATGATATCCGGGGTGTTGCTAGTGGTGAAGATTGCCTTGAAATGATTGCTGAATTTACTCCTGATGTTTTTTTATTGGATGTACTCATGCCAGGAGGGATGGATGGCTTTGAATTATGTCAGAAAATTCGTAATAAGGGGGCGTTTAATAGCAGCTTAATTATTTTCTTGAGCGGCCTCGACCAAGCAGAAAAGAAAGTTTATGGTTATCAAGTGGGTGCCGATGACTTTATGAGCAAGGAGTTGGGTGCTGACGTGCTAAAAGCAAAAATAGATTCGCAACTTAAGCGCATTAAAGCTACTAATGACGCCATGTCTATGGCCATGATTGCGATGACTAATGCGGGAGAAATTGGCCAGGTTGCACTGTTTTATGAGCGTTTAAATGATGCTTCAAACTATAGAGCCTTAGCGGAGCAGGTGATTGAAATTTGCAAAGCTTTTGATGTAAGTGCTGCCATCCAAGTACGCTTGGATGACTCTATTGTTAATGTGAGTACCTCGGGCATTGTTAATACTTTAGAAGATGAGTTCATGCTGGCCGCTAGAAATGCTAATCGCATTCATACACTCGGGAAGCGCTGCCTTTTCAATTTTAAGGGGGCAACTCTTTTAATTCGTATTATGCCGGAAGATGCGGATAAAGCCGGACGCTTTAGAGACCACTTTGCTTCTGTGATGAATGGGGTAGAGGCAAGAATGCGCAGCTTACATGCTGAATCGTTCGTTAAATCCCAAAATGAAAGTCTAGTGCTTGATGCGCTCAAAGGTACGCACTCTGCACTAGACTGTATGATGCTTGAATTCAAGAAACATGACCTTTTATCCAAGGATATAATTGAGAAACTAATAGGCGAAATGCACTTGGCCTTCTCTTATTTAAATCTGGATGAAGGTCAAGAAGAGTACCTTATGAATGTGGTAAATCAAAGCATGAATACCATGACTGAACTTTCATCAGCAGGAATACAGCTTGATAGGCGTTTTGAAAATGTTACTTCTAGTTTGGAGAAATTGCTGAGCCCTTTAGCGTCATAAAGGGGGTTGCTAGTCATTACTTACTTTGGATAAGGGTCATTAACTAGGCTTCCAGTTACTCAACAAACTATATTGCTCCAAACTCAAATTCTCAGGTCGTAAACTTGCATCAATCTTTAAGTCTTCCAGTGCCTCAGGTGCAACAATGCCCGACAACGCATTACGCAGCGTTTTTCGGCGTTTGGTAAACGCGATTCTCACTACATTTTGTAAACGTTCAACAGAGTCAACCGGGTAGGGCAATGTTTTGTGTGGCACCAAGCGCACAATTGCAGATTCGACTTTTGGTGCTGGCCTAAAGGCGCTCGGGTCAACTAAAAACAGGGGCTGAACTTTGCAATAATACTGAGTCATGATGCCTAGGCGACCATAAGCTGAATTTCCTGGCTGGGAAGCCATGCGTTCTACGACTTCTTTTTGAAGCATAAAGTGCATGTCTTTTATTGAGCTGATGTTTTGTAGCAAATGAAAAATAAGCGGTGTAGAAATATTGTAGGGCAGGTTACCGACGACTCTAATTTGCTGCTCATCTTCTGTGAGCTGGTCAAAATCAAACTGGAGGGCATCGCCCTCATGAATCACAAAGTCAGGGTAGTTAAAAAACTTGGTGCGCAAGATAGGGATTAAATCACGGTCCAGTTCTACTACCTGAAGTTCACCATCTGATGCGATCAGCAAGGGTTCTGTGAGCGCGCCTAATCCCGGGCCAATTTCAACCATATTGTCACCAGGGCGAGGATTGATCGCACTAATAATACTGTCGATAACCGCTTCATCATGCAGAAAATTCTGGCCGAAACGTTTTCGGGCCTGATGCCCTGCTTTTTTGCTATGTTTAGCCATTTACATGATCCAAATTGGTGTTTAGGGGGTGCATTTGCAAAGCCATATTAATTGCTGCTTTGAGACTACCGATATCGGCTTTCCCTGTGCCTGCAATGTCCAGAGCAGTGCCGTGATCTACCGAGGTTCTGACGATCGGCAGCCCGAGCGTAATATTAACAGATTCGCCAAAGCCATCATATTTTAGTACCGGTAAACCCTGGTCGTGATACATGGCCAGTACGGCATCGGCAGCACTTAAATATTTGTCGTTGAACAGTGTGTCTGCCGGTAAGGGGCCTATCAGTTCTGCATTGTGTTGCCTGAATTGCGCTAAAACGGGCTCAATGACCTCAATCTCCTCTCGACCCATGTGTCCGCCTTCACCTGCGTGGGGATTTAAACCGGCGACTAAGATTTTAGGGCATTGTAAGCCAAATTTATTTCGTAGGTCATGAATCAGAATTTCAATCACTTCACTTAAGCTGGTTTGGGTAATACTGCTGGCTACTTCCGCAAGTGGCAGATGGGTCGTTGCTAAGGCGACTTTCATTTTAGGACTGGCCAGCATCATAACGACTTTATTCACTTGGCAGCGCATTTGTAAGTGTTCGGTGTGGCCGCTAAAAGGAATACCCGCATCGTTGATCACTCCTTTGTGTAAGGGGCCAGTCACTAATGCAGAAAAGCGGCCATCTAGACAGCCGTCAATCGCTTTATCCAAGCAGTTCAATACATATTGTGCATTTGCCGGATTTAATTGTCCGGTGATGCAAGGTTCATTTAATGGGGTGTGTTGGATGAAAAGTGTGCCTGCAGGGCTGCCTGAAAACGCTTCGCCATCCCATTCCACAATTTCAAGTGTTAGGCCCAGTGTTTTTGCTCGACTTGCCATCAATGTGGCATCAGCCATAAAAACAATAGGCGTATTTAAACCAGCTTGCATGAATTGTATGCAAAGCTCCGGGCCGATACCTGCTGGTTCTCCCGGGGTGACGATAACCGGTTTTTGGGCTGCGTGGGTATTGACCATTAATGAGACTCTGCCGAAGGCAGGCCTTTTATTTCGCTTTTAATTTCGATAAAGGCTTCACCTTTGATTTCCAGTAGCCAGTTAGATAATTCTTTTTCATACTTGTGTTTATGAATAATGCGTTTTGCCTGGTTGGTTTGGATTAATGCACCCATATCTTGTTTGCGCCGCTCGGTCACTTGCAATATGTGCCAACCAAATTGAGATCGGAAGGGCTTGCTGATTTCACCAAGAGCGACTTGATTCATCATGTTGTCGAATTCGGGAACCATTTGTCCTGGGCTTACCCAGTCTAGGCTGCCGCCATCAATGGCGGAAACCGGATCATCTGAATGAGACTTGGCGATCGGTGCAAAATCATCGCCACCAGTGATACGTTCATAGAGTTTATCAATAATTTCCTTGGCTTCTTCGTTGGTTCTGATTTCACTGGGGGAAATCAGGATATGGCGAACCAGAGCCTGATCAATTAATTGCTCATTACCGCCACGCTTATCCAGTACGGTCACAATATGAAAACCACTACTGGTGCGAATTAATTTTGAAGGCTCGCGAATCGCTAGAGAGGGGATAATATCCTCTGCTATGGTCGGTAACTCATTTTCTTTGCGCCAGCCAATTACGCCGCCATTGAGTGCCTGACGGCCATCTGATTTTGCGACAGCCATTTTCTGGAAATCCTCACCGCCTTTTAGCTCTGCAAGAATATTGTTGGCTCGTTTTTCAGCTGCTTCAATGATGTTTAAAGGTGCTGATTCGGGTACGGCAATTAAAATGTGGCCGATATAGTATTCAGCGCCTGAACGTGTCCGGCCTTCTTTTGAGGCTAGAAAGTTCTCAATCTCTAGATCTGTTACCCGCACCCGGCGATCAACTTCTCTTTTTTGGACTCGAGTGATAATCATCTCACGACGAATTTGATCACGTGCGCTGGCATAGGATTCACCTTCCAACTTTAACTGTGCTTCAAACTGAGCCAGTGTCATGTTATTTGATTTCGTGATGTTATCAATGGTGGCATTCAGTTGGGTATCACCCACTCGAATACCAAGTCGCTCGGCTAATTGCATTTGAATGTTTTCAAGAATGAGCTGGTCCAGTACGCGTTTATGCATAACATCAGCCGGCGGCAGTGGGGTCCCTTGGTTTGTTAGGCGGCTGGTGATGGAGTGAATACGCTGTTTAAGTTCTGACTGCATGACAATGTCATCGTCAACTATCGCAATAATTTTATCGAGCGGCACTGACTGTGCGTGAAGATTGGCGGCAAAGAGGAAAGTGCTGATTAATAGCCAAAATAGCGTGCTGAATTTACTAACTGTCATTATTTAAATACCTGAATTTTTATCTGTAGATCTGTGTCTGGCCGATTTAATTAAAATACTCTTCTCGTGCTTTATAGCCTGGAATTTGTGTATCCATACTGTTTGCACTTTTTCCAAAGCTGCCTACATCGTTTAACTGAAAGCGAAATAAAATGCCATTGCTTACTTCTGAGTCATCGTTCAAATAAGATTGAGCCAATAATTGTATGCGCCAGCAACAGCTGCCATATTCTACCCCAGCTAGCGTACCAATAGTGCGATGATCGTTTAAATCATAACGCCAGCGACCAATTAAACTGTATGAGTTATGAATAGGGACAATGAAAGAGCTGTCAGTTTGTTCTAACTCTTGACGAATATAGCGGTGATTAAAATTTAATACTGTTCTGTAGGCGTTGTCATGAAAACTAATGCGGCTGTTACCTTCATGCGTGGTATTGCTTCGGGCATCCCATAGACCTGTCATGGCTAATTCTAAACCAGGGTAGGGTCTAAGCGTTAGCTCTGAGGCAAATTGTGAATCACTGCTGGAGGATTGCCCTTCGCCACTCAAATTAACGTTTCTATCACCATAATGATAGATTTGTCCAAGGCTAAATACAGCGCGGTCTACACCGCTGTATTTATCGGTCCAGCGAGAGGTGAATCCCAGCGTTAAGCGATTGTTGTCACCAATACGGTCACCACCACTGAAGCGGTTAGAGGTGAATAAGCGTTGGTAGTAAAAACTGGGTAGAGCGCTATCAAAATTCGGTATATCATCCTGATCTTTCTCTTTCGAGTAAACGTAGTATAAACGAGGTTCTAGGCTTAAGCGCAGGTCCTTGCTAAGAACGCTGGAGGGGCGGTCAAAATAAAGGCCGGAGTCCAGTTCATAGATAGGTACGGTACGCGAGATATGGTTTTCAACAGGAGTGTAAGCTTGTAAAGCATAGTCTGTATGATCCAGAGTAAAAGATGACTTCAAAAAGCCCCAGCTTTTATGAAATGGTAGTGACAAGCGTGGCTGGTGGCGTAAACGTGAGCCATAAGTGCGGTCATTGCCAGTAAGATTATCTTGTTCGCGATAGAAATAAACATACTGGCTCTGCCAGTCCAGATTAAGCGACCCAAGTTGCTGATAAAGGTTGATATTCATTTCAGGTAAGCGGTGATAAGCTTCTTCACTCGGTAGGATTTGATCATTAATACTTTTGTATTGCTGCAGTAGCAGGCTAAATTGCCAGTCATCTTTGGAGTAATAAATAGCTGCGCGTCGATCCAAATGGTCTTGGCGATCGATTTGCAGGCCTTGTCCGACATCATCCAGATAGTCATTGTCACTGATGTCATTGAAATTAATGGTGCCATGCCAGCCTTTGGCGAATGACTTGAATTCAAATTCCTGCTTAAAGCTTAAACCCCAGCGCTCACCATTATCCTGTTTGCCAGAGCTTGCCAATTCATCCTTGTAATCTTTATCCTCTGGAATATACCCCAAGGCTAAGAAATTATTCTCAGATGCAGTGATATGGCGTAATTCCAGTTCGGTGTGCATGCCTCGACCATGTATGTAGGTTGGCGTGACTGTGGCATCATAATTAGGTGCCAGATTGAAATAATAAGGTGTGGAGAAAAACAGACCCCGTTCAGTGTTCGAACTTCCTATTGTCGGGTATAGGAAGCCGGATTTACGTCGCTCATCGATCGGAAATGAAAACCAGGGGATGTAAAGTACCGGCACATCTTTAATTAAAAAACGTGTGTCATTCGCGGTGCCAAAACCCTCGGCTTTATTCAGTATGATTTCTTCTGAGGCAAAAGCCCAGTCCCTGTCTTCAGGCGGACAGCTGGAAAACAGACCGTCATGGATGACTAAGGTTTCAGTATTTGGTTGGCTAATCTCTCTGGCTTCACCGTTAATGTTGGTGCTTGGGTTTGTGAAGTGAGCATTAGTGATGGAGACTTGATTGCTGTTCATATCCATCGTCGCTGTATCGCCTTTCAGAGTAACATCCGGTCCGGAAAGTACAATATCTCCAGTTAGTTCTGCCTGATTGTTCTTGCTATTAATACTGGCTTCATTGCTAGAGGCGCGGTAGGGGCCGTGAATAATCTCTACATTTCCATCGAGCTCCAACTTTTCATCTGGTTGGTACTCAACTTGGTTAGCGTGGATAGTGATTACTTTGTCTTCTGCTGAAACCTTTGTACCCTCAGCATAGGCTTGGCCGCTCAAAAAAATAGCGCTACTGAAAAAACCGAGCAATATAATGCGATATATATTCATCAATGTGTACTTTACTCTAGACCTTAGTATTACTCATGAAGAGTAAAAAAATGAATGATAAGTGTGAATAATAAACGGTGCTTACTTTGATGTCATTTAACTTTTTGATTAGGATGCATCTTGTACTAGAGTAGTTCTAAAAATTTGGATGCAAATGAGACGGGCGCGGGTTAAAGACACGGCATGGATTTAAGACAAGATAAACTAACAAAATGGGTCGCTGAGATTTTAGAAGAAACAGGGTTGAGTTTGACAATGGTCTCAGGTGATGCCAGTTTCAGACGTTATTTCAGAGCATCAATCGATGGAAAAACCTGGATTGCGATGGATGCTCCTCCCGAAAAAGAAGACTCTGCAAGCTTTGTTGCTATCGCTCAACATTGGCTAAGCCAAGGAATTCAAGTTCCGACGATCTACCGTTATGACCTTGAGCTAGGTTTTTTATTACTTAGCGATTTTGGCGACACGATGCTGCTGCCCTCGCTTTGCCCTGAGTCACCTAAAAAGACAATGGGAGAACATTACTATCACATGGCTATGCTGGCTTTGGTGGATATTCAAAAGAGTGTGCCTGACCCAAGCTACGCACTCCCGCTTTATGATGAAGCACTTCTACAGCGTGAAATGGCTTTATTTCCAGACTGGCTTTTAGCAAAAAAACTAGGCTTGAATTTAAGTAAGCAAGAACAGGCTGTACTTACACAGAGTTTTAACCTGCTGGCAGAAAGTGCATTAGCGCAACCACAAGTGTCTGTACATCGTGATTACCATGCACGCAATTTAATGGTGCTTAAAGATGACTCTTTGGGTTTGATTGATTTTCAGGATGCTGTGCTAGGTCCTGTGACGTATGACTTGGTTTCCTTGTTAAGAGATTGCTATATCGTTTGGCCAGATGAGCAGGTCGAACAATGGTGCTTGCACTTCCATGAACAATTAAAGGGGCAAGGTCTTTTAAACTGCGAGCCAAGTCAATTTAAAACCTGGTTTGATCTAATGGGGCTCCAGCGACATTTAAAAGCCGCTGGCATTTTTGCACGGCTGTCACTGCGTGATGGTAAACACGGCTACCTTGAAGATATTCCTCGCACGGTTGATTACCTTGTGCGAGTAAGCCAAAAGTACCCAGCTCTTAAGGATTTTCATGCATTGTTAGTCAATAAAATCGTGCCGGCGCTGAAAACAAAGCTAAATACCAGTATAGAAGAAAATGCATGAAAGCGATGATTTTAGCTGCGGGTTTAGGCAAGCGCATGCGCCCACTTACTGATAATACCCCCAAACCACTATTGCGCGTTGCTGGGCGGTATCTAATAGAATTTCACCTGGAACGTCTAGCTGAAAGTGGCTTTAAAGAGGTGTGTATTAATACGCATTGGCTGGGTGAACAGTTGCCTGAAGCCTTGGGTAATGGCGAACGCTGGGGCTTGAATGTTCAGTATCATCATGAAAACACGTTATTAGAAACCGCAGGAGGCATCCTGGCAGTATTGCCTTTACTCAGTGAGGGTGAACAGCCTTTTCTAGTTGTGAATGGTGATGTGTATACAGAACTAAACCTCCAAACCTGGCTAAATGAAGCGCCTGAAATAAATACCGAAAACCTGGCGCATTTGGCTTTAGTTAAAAACCCTAGCCATCATTTGAAAGGTGACTTTGGTATTGATACCGAGACTGGAAAATTAAGCGTGTTTGGTGAGCAGTCCACCGCTTTCACATACTCCGGTATCGCATTATTTCATCCGGATTTTTTTAAAGGTTTGGACGCAGGACCAAGCCCGCTTGCCCCTTTGCTGAAAAAGTACATACAGGCGCAGCGCGTCAGTGGGAAACTAATTTCAGACTACTGGCTTGATGTGGGTACGCCTGAAAGGTTTGATGAACTGAAGCTGCGGCTTGAGGGTTAGTGCTTTAACGGTATGCAATAAAGTATCAAAAATCATCACCAAAAAATGGGTCATCTTTGTTGATCGCTTCGTTGGAGTTCAGGTTTTGCAGTAATTGCACTCGTTCTTTACTATAGGACATAGCCTGGTTAATTTGCCCGCTATATTGTTCTAACCAGGTTCTGGAACCCGGAACCATGTGGGCCAAATCATAAGTGCCGGACTGTAGTGAGGTTAAAAATTGTTGATAACCTTGCTCTTGATCAAGCATTACTTTTCTGAGAACGGTGTTTTGAGAATTTGCTAATTGGCCTTTTAGTTCTGGAAGCGCTAGGACGAGTTTTCCAAGTTTTGCATCAGCGGTTATGAGTTGTTTTTTTAGTTCAGCAACTTCCAATTGCAGTGCAGTAAGGTCCTCGTTCTTAGTCTCGACAGGTTCTCGTAAAGTAAGAATGATAAATGCGGTTACTGACATAGAAATAACAATCACGAGAAACAAGGCAATGCCAAATAAGCCCAACTTATTGGTACCGACTTTTTTCTCAAGTTGAGTAATGCGTTGCTCTTCCGTTAGCGGTATTTGTTCTTCTGGAACTTCTTTTTCATTGGGTACTTTCTTGGCCATATTTAATCCAAATTATGGGGTGCTTAATTTAGTGTAGTACACGATGCCAATTAGTAAACAATGCCAAGAAATCATCTGTGCTTGTGAATTAAGGGTTTAGCTAGCTTTGTTAACTTGTTAGTTTAACGTACTTGGCCATAAGTGCGTCATGATTCTCTTTATGTTCCGGGTCTAGAGGGATGCAATCTACTGGGCACACTAACTGGCATTGTGGTTCATCATAATGACCAATGCACTCTGTGCACTTGTTAGGGTCAATAATATATATTTCTTCGCCCGCTGAAATTGCTTCATTCGGGCATTCGGGTTCACATACATCGCAGTTGATGCAGTCGTCAGTAATTAATAATGCCATATCAGTCTCG
>Ga0209184_1001615_pt1 | contig 13871 bp, 7 predicted proteins | sample EN8Hudsemesocosm_2_FD_184627 | JGI IMG/M metagenome (GOLD analysis project Ga0209184, IMG submission 184627) | Methane-oxidizing microbial communities from mesocosms in the Hudson Canyon - EN8C Hudson Canyon (SPAdes) (version 2) | ecosystem: Environmental > Aquatic > Marine > Cold seeps | place... | reverse complement strand
TAACGAAATTCGAGTGAGTGGGTTATAAAATATGTCCATACTAAAGAAAGATCTCAATGTTTCTAGCAGTAATGCGTTAAATAGTTATTTCCCCGTTCGAACTAATAATTCTGAGGACTCTTTTGATTGGTCGGTTGCTCAAGGTATTGTTGTTCGAAATCTATATCAAAAGGTAGTTGCCAAAGGTCTTGCAAAACTAGGTGAGGATGAGCAGGGTGAAAAAGTTGATCAAAGTTTGGAACGGTTTCGTGAGCTCTGTAAAGAAGATTTCGCTATACGATTAGACGAACCAGAGCTTTGGTCATACCTTGAAAAGATGTATTTTGCGAATGATGCTTTTTTTGATGTTGCTCCAGAGAGTTTGTTGTTTAAAATAAGTTCGTTAAGTGGGAGCTCATCTAAAAATAGACTGGGCGATTTGTTTTCGAGCCTTATGGGTGGGTTTTATCTGAAAAACAAAGTTCGCATAGAGCGAAATTTTCTTGAACAGCAAGTCGTAGACTCACTTCGAAGTGAAAAAGTTATTTCTGACTTTAATGGGAGGAGGTTATCTAAAAATATAAATGAAAGTCCATACCTGCCTTTTTTGACCAAGCTATTTTGCAGAGATATAGAGTTTTTGTCTAAGCATCCAAAATACTTTCTTGAAAAACTAGAAGATCTGTTAAAACTATATGGTTATCTTTATACCGCTCAACTAGCTCTGAATATTAAGGGCTGGACCTCACTTGAAGAACCCACATCAAAGCCTCTTTATTTCATCATGGAGAACGAGACGGCGAGTAAAGAGCGTGTAGATCTGGTTAAAAATGGGCATCAAAAAGTGTCTCCGTTAATAGAAAATATTTTTCCCTATTTATCTATATCCGAAAGCTTGCAAGATCCTAATGGAAAAGCTAACGAACACCGACTGCCTCTTTGGAAATTAGCGTCGTACCTTACAGAAGATGATAGCGTTGAATTAGCTCGTTACGCAGAAGAGTTTGCTAGCGATCGTAATAAGGACCGAGACTATACCTTTCCTTATGACAAGTCAGAGCGAGACCCGCAAGAATGGTTAAAAATTCTGTTGAAATTATCCCTAGACCAATTTTCTAAGGGTGAGACTAGAGCTGCCGCACAAGGAAAGTTTATTAAAGCGACTGAATATGAACTTTGTAGTGGTTTTGTAAAAAACAGGGGGCAGGTAGGTAAGATTTTGGTGATAAACCAAGACTATTTGGAGCTAATAACCAATTTGGCTGTAGGTGATAATGAGAAATTACGATTCCATGAGCTCTTACAAGAGTTTGAGGCTCGTGGTATTTATTTTGACAAGCAAACTCAGAAATCGCTTATTCAATTTTATGAGCGAGTAGGAAATGTTGAGCGTATGAGTGACAGTGGAGATGCAGTATATGTCCGTAAAACAGTTTGAAGAATTTATTGCATCACACTTTTTAGAGTGGGCCGTTGAAGGTATTTCGGTGGGTTTTCGGTATCAGTTTCAGTCACCCAATATAGAGAATAGCAAGAAACTTTATCGAGCATTTGCAAAAGCTACTCTTGCAGCAGGTACTGTAGTTATTGAAGGTAGCCGGTTGGCATACATAAAGTGTGGCGGCGTGAAGTTAATACCTGTTATTCAGAATGAAGGTGAAGGTGTTGGTTATACCGAGAATTTTATATCTTTTCTTAGAGATACTGTTTCTGAGCAAAAAGGCGATTTTCAAAACACAGCTCTTTTTATTATTCACAACAGTCTATTAGATACGTTAATCAATAGTGCAGAAGACTTAGCTGCAGAGGGTGCTGTTTTTGACCCTGCTCAGATTAAGTCTTCACTCTCATCTCTTATCGATGAAACGGATGCTCCCCAAGGTAAGGAAGTATCCAAGATTCTCTTAGATTATCAATTTGATTTAATTCATGAAGATAAAGGCAGCATGTTTGGTTTTGAGTCGCTATACACTGCGATTGCTGACGGAAATATTAGATTCCATGAAATAGGTTTACTTGATGACCCTGCAATACTCACTATGAGTGGCCAGCAAGACCAAATACGAAAACGTCTTGATAAGAATAGAGAGCTATATGATCAAATAGCTGACGTTTTGGAACATTATCCAGACCAATTAGAAGACAATCTACCTGATCTTGGCGAACTGTTTATTAAGAAATACTTCAAACAAGATAGTCCTGATGCTTGGAAAGAACCTACATTTGATGAGTATAGAAAGGAACAGGATAATAACAGGGAGCAAAATCTAGAGATACGCTTAGAAAACTCGGCTACAGGTAAGCTCATAGTTCGAACTAAGGGAGAGAGCAAGTCATCACAAAAGGAGCGCCATATATTATTGGTTGTTGATGAAGATCGAAACGATTTTGACCTCTCCATTGAGTTTGTTGGCGGAAAGATTTCTAAGAGTGAAGTGCGTGTAGTAGACAAATGTAAAGAGATAACTTTCGAGAAGAATATCGCACTCTCTGGCGGTTCAGTTAACTCATCGTTGGTCGTGACTGGTCAAGTCCGAGAAATACCTCGCTACTTCATGATAAGTTTGAACAGGTCTAAAACGTCTGAGAAGTTCAAATTTAAATGTCTGGTTGTGAAACATGGTCAATTTAATACAGAAGCTTTAGAGAACTGTTTTGTTATTAATCCTCAAAAGCAGTTGATCACACTGCAAACCCAAGAAACAGCATTGGATATTTCATTAACGGGTGGTGAACATCAGGTCGCGTTAGAAACGGTTAATCAAAGTTTTAAAGTTGGGGAGCTTGATATAGTTGATTTTGAGCTACTTTCAAATGAAGTCGACCGGATAGCGTTTCATATCGTTAATGGTGCCGCCAAACTGACCTTTGATATAGAAGGGGCTGCACCAACTGAAGCGCTGAAACTCCCATTGATATTTGATCAATCTCGCGGAACTCGTTTGTTTTCAGATGCATTGTTTGGTGTTTATAATCGTTCAAAGAGGCGAGTATACATTGAGAATAAAGAAGTCAAAGGTCAGGCCCAAGAGATAGAGCTTCTAAGCCAAGAAGCAAAACTTATTGATCAAAGACTCCTTTATATTAATGATGAAACTAAACAAGAGATTCTAATTTCTGATCTGGATGAAATTGCGCCAGATCTGGCAGAGGCCTATTCGGCGCTTTACCAGTATTATGTCAGTAATAAAACACTGCCTTCTCTGTGTGGTTGGGGAGATGAATATCAACGGTTGGTGAAACATGTTGTTGTAGCCTATCATCGTTACTTAAGTGCTGTCCCACAAAAGCAATATTTGGAAGAAGAGCATCAGGCAGTATTGTTGATAGGAATGCTACGCCTCGAAGGCTATGAGTATATTTCTCCGTTTCACCCCCTTGTATTAGCTTATTTTCTGCAGCTTGTAGAGCTTGCAACAAATGACTCAAGTAATAGCTTTAGAGATCTACCCAGGGTCACGTTAGAGCGACTCAATCCTCAGGGACTATTGCCTTTTGTCTTCGACTTAGAGCATGAATTTTCTTATGTAAAAGTACTCGAAGAGAACTGTTTTTGGATGCATTGTGTTCCACACAAAAATGCCAATTATAGTTATGTGACCAAACTCGTTAAAGACAAAATTTCTGAGTTCACAGAAGCTTTTTCTTCCTTGTTTGGCCAAGTTAAAAGTCGCGAGACACGTTCTACCCTAATCATAAATTCTGTCAATAACTATGAAAATCATGAGTTGTTTCTAGGAGTTGTAGAGCACGTAATCAAACAAAGAAATAAGACCTTTAATATTCACGTTAATCTTTATGATGATAGCTTGAGTCAAAGTGAGTTTGATCGTTTCTCTGATATGTCGAGCTATGATCAAATTAAACAGCGTTATGGTTTGAACAAAGGTAAGGCAAAAGATCATGCAGATACGATCGTTGATCTACTGCGTACTCGAGTGACTTACAGTAAATTTACTCACATTGAGGTCGATGAGCAGGCTTATGCCCATCTAACATTCTTCAGAAACAACCAAAAGGTCAAGGTTGTTAATGTTAACCCTGTAGACAAACTTTCTGGCGTCACATGTCATGGTTTAATAAATGGAGAGGCTTCAGCGAGCGAGCAGGGTAATTATATTACAGGCTTTGGATTACACAACGTCGAGTATAAAGGATTACTTCACCTCGAAATTGCTGAAATGTTAGGGCGTATGATTCGACCAGCAAGAGAAGCTGCGGTTGAATATCGTGATAATAGCGCAATCGCGCTTGCAGTGAATGACAGGTTTAAAGAGCAATTAGAACGCTCATATAATAGCTCTATTTGGACGTCTATTATCGACCCAAAGGTTACCTTGGATTTCTTTGAAAATGCAGAAGACATGCTGCTTATTCACTATTCAGATCAATACACTAGCTCTGCAGGCTACGATGCTATTACGGTGACACGTCAGACTGATTTGTATGACAAAGTGCTTGAGAAAGAAGATGGTGGCTTAATAGGTGAATTTAATGCCTTTAATGGAGAGTGGTTATTAAAAATGATCACTGACCCAGAAAAAATCCGTAAAGAGCATAGAGGTATTCTTGCAGCGTATAAGCTTGTGAGTTGCTTGTTGGCGAAATCGGATATTACTTGGGTTCCAATGTCTGCGGCAGAGATGATTAGGGTTTCTGGAAATATTGGTCTTAAAATGACGGAGTCGGAGTTCTCTAGACATTTACAAGGCTATAAGTCTGGCGCAATTTCTGATGACGTTTTGTTCGTTGGCTTTAAAGATGAAAACCTATACCTCTTACCTTTAGAAGTTAAAACCGGCGCTAGTTACGATGCTAAAAAAGCAGTAAAGCAGGCACAAGAGCTTTCTCGTTATTTAAGTGAAGACCTACTTGGCGGTGACGGCCTATCGAGAAAGTTATATCGCGGCCTTTTTATTCGCCAAGTATTAATGCAAATCGATAAATATGAGTTGTATTCTGTGTATCCTGAAGGTTACTTTGCGCCGCTCATAAATACCAAAGAGTGGTGGTTACAAGGTGATTATGAATTAGCAACTATAGCCAATTACCCGAAAGGCTTTGTTGTTGCTAATTTGCAAGATGATAGGTGTTTAGAAACCAATACAGAAGAAGTAGAAGGTATTCTGAAAATAGAAGTGCCTTATAGCTTTTTACCTGCCGCGATATCAACCCCGCTAACTAAATTATTGCTTAATACGCACCTTACTGCAGCCGCTAAGGTGCCAGAAAAGTATTTCTTATTGAACTCAACTGCTAGTGAAGCAACAGGAATAAGCCAAGTTGAGGAAATATCAGAAGCTAGAGACAATATAACTCAAAAAGAAACTGTAGCTGAAGAAGTTAAAGACCTTTCAGTTATAGAGCCTGTAGAAGAAAATACTGTAACAGGGTCTTTAAAAATATTAGTCGGTAATAGCGTTAACGATGAAAATCCTGTGTATTGGGAGCCTACCAATACCGCTAAATTCATGAACACCAACTCCGGTATTATCGGAACAATGGGTACTGGCAAAACTCAGTGTACGAAATCGGTGGTTACTCAACTATATCGAAATCAACATCTTAACCTTGATGGTAAGCCCATCGGTATGCTGATTTTCGATTATAAATCTGATTACGTTGACGATAAATTTATCAGTGTCACCGCAGGTAAAAAATACAACCTCCATAAATTACCCTACAACCCATTGAGCCTTTTTGGTGATACCCCAATGTTGCCGGTACATACAGCACGAGGTTTTACAGAAACTATGGGTAAAGCATTCGGGTTAGGGCAGAAGCAACAGCTTAGATTGCGTAAGTTGATTGGAGAGGCTTATGAATTGGCTGGTATAAGTAAATCTGACAAATCTACATGGACTAATAATGCTCCGACGATAGCAGATGTTTGGGCGCTGTTCATTGAGCAAGAAAAGGTTGAAGAAGACTCTCTTTATGCCGCCCTTGAAAGTTTATATGATTTAGAAATATTTGAAGATGATGTTAGCAAGTGCAAAAGCCTATATGAACTAATCGATGGTATTAGGGTCATTGAGCTTGCGGGTTACCCGCCGCAAATTCAAAACTTAGTCGTTGCACTAACGCTCGACTTGTTTTATTCACAAATGCAAAAACAGGGTAAACCTGAGGTAAGAGGTGATTTTCGCCAGATAACTAAAATGATATTGGTTGATGAGGCAGATAACTTCATGTCTCAGGATTTTCCGAGCTTACGTAAGGTGCTAAAAGAAGGGCGTGAGTATGGTGTAGGAGTAATCTTATCGACTCAAGATATTACCCACTTTAAGACTAAAGAAAATGACTATTCAGCATACATCCTAAGTTGGGTGATACACCGTGTTTCTCAAATCAAAAATCAAGATATTAAGTCGCTATTTAATAAAGATGATAGAGCAGAACAAGAGAGTTTGATGAAAACCATTCGTGAATTGGATAAGCATTACAGCTTGTATGTGGATGGGGATAAGAAAATTAGTAAGATTAAAGATAAAGCATTTTGGGAGCTGATTTAATTATATTTTGCTTTGTATTTATTGGTGGTTGACTGTTATTTGAATACTAAAACTAAGCAAATCAATTAGATACTTTTGTTGATTTGAGGTGCAACTCAAAATATGAAAACATACGGACCTACAAGTGAGCGTAAAATACCAAATCAACAAGGGATTTATGCTTTTTTTATTAATTCTATTACGTTAGAAAAAATTGGGCTGTTAGGTAAAGGACCATTTAGTGAAGAGTTATTACTAAATGCAAAAAGAAATTTGAAAATTAAAGCCCGTAATATGGCTGAATTAACTAAACTTAATAAATTGGAAGGGCAGTTAATTGAAAATAATAAAGAAAATACAAGTGTTAAAATAGATCTTACTGGCTTCGAAACATCAACAAATAGTTTGTCCGACTTAATATCGGACTGTAAATTAGAATCTATTTATTCACTTGTTGAGCTAATAAGCTCAACAAGTTTATTCAACAGACCTATTTATGTTGGAATAACTAAAAAACAGACTCTTCAAAGACGTTATTCTCAACATAAAAATGATTTCATGAATAAAACGGATAAAGAATCTTTTGGTAAAAGATTGAGGGATTTAAATTTTGATTGGGATGATATACTTTTTAGTTGCACACCATTCCCGCACTCGTCTTCTCAGATAGAAGTACTAAACGATTTAGAAAAGTACATGATGTTCATGTCTAAACCATTTTTAAGTATAAAATAAAGGAAATGAAATGAGTAAAAAACGTCACTCTCAAAATCCATATCCATTTGAGCGTTTAGGGAGTTTTGGGAGATTTAAATCAGGTAACTCTTTTCCTATTGAATACTTACAAACAACTTTTGTCGCGGAAGAATTAGAAGAAAAGCTTACATTTGCTCGAGATGTAAGCCCCAAAGATATTGACTTTGAATTGTTGATGCAACGTGATATTGATGAAGATCGAATTGCTAAAAAAATGGTGCCATATTTAGCACCTAAAGAAAAAGCATCAATCCAATCAAAAATAACTTTCTTTCCTCCAATATTAGTTGCGGCACTACCGGTTGAAAGTAACGAGATTCAGGAGTATTACCCTGATGAATCAACTGATAATTCTGATGAAGAAATTTTTATAAGAGAATGGCCAGGTTTTTTTAATTTAGAATATTACAAAGATAATGGATCTGCATCTTATCAGCTTGAGTCAGTAATCGGAGATGAATCTACAAAGGAATCCGTAGACCGGCAACAAGTTAAAATGTCTTTTAAATTAGCTACTGGTGCAGGGAAAGGTACCAAATTAGTAGTAATTGATGGGCAGCATAGACTTTATGCCTTGCAAAAAGTTTATAAAAATTCGCCAGAAATACTTGCCGATCTGGTTGTGCCCGTTTGTATTTTATTCCCTCCAAAGGCAACAATTGGTTTGAAAGATGCAAAATATCCAAATGTTATCGAGGTATTTAGGCATTTATTTGTAGACGTCAACACGACAATGGAGTTGGTAGGTGGTCACTTCAATATCTTGTTATCCGATAATTCTGTTGGGAGTTTGATATGTAGAGAGCTTTGCGATTATGTTTTGGCTGAAAGTTCAACACAAGGGTTGTCAACTTTAGAGTGGAATACAAAATCTAAAAAAGACTCTACTATTATTAAGAAAGATTATGCCTTAACCAGTATTGGTGTAATTGACAAAGCTTTGAAAGAAACTCTTGGAAAAAAAACATATAAAGCATGTTTTAAATATCTATTAGGTTTTCCTGAAATAGAACAAAAACTAATTCAGTTATCCGATACTTCAGATGCAGATATAACTTGGGATAAATTCGAACATTCACAGAAAAAGCTCATTGCCGATCAAACAAAAAAATATATTATTCCATCTTTATACAGAATTTTTTATTGCGCGGAACCATTCAAAAGTGTCGTAGATATATTTAAGAATGAGTTCAAAAAATTAGAAGACCTTTCTCAGAAAGATAATGAAGAAAGTTGGGATGCAAAAACTGTCATCAAATGTATTACTGAATACATCCCTTTAAAAGATGATTCAAAATATGATGACGCTAGGAGAATTTTAAAAAGTTTTGAACAAGATATAGTAAATTCAAAAAAAGAGAATGGGATTGCTCTTGCTACATATGCCTTGTTTCAAAGGGCTGTAATTGATTCGTGGGTTGTACTGTTAAATAAATTGCGTCTTACTGCGATTGACGCAGAAACGGCAACAAGCATCTTTATCGATATTTTGAATTTTTCAGCCAAAGACGAAATGAAGTTGTACAAGTATGATAATGAATATATTCAATTTGCTATATATTCGATTAAGAAAATAAAAGCTAAAAATGATGTCGTTAAGGCTATAAAAAACTTGATTTTGGCAGCTTTAGGTAATCAAGAGTTGATTAACTTACTCGAAAAAGAATATTCCATTGTTTCTGATGCAGCTAAGTTTGATATAAACTTGAAAGAAATAGGTCAAACAGCAGCATCTGATTATATGGAGCATTTTAAAAAGGAAAAAACCAAAGATTTTATAAATACATATCCTGTGAATTTTGATTATTTAGAGGAAGAAAACAGGGAAGAATTAAGGAAAAGTCACGCCAAGTTTGAGGAAGAAGTGAGAGAGGTAAGGGCTGGTAAAAGAAATAGAGTCGATTTAACTACTGAATTTGATGACTTGGTTGACGCTTATGTTAAAAATGATATTGAAATTGCAAATAGCCACCTAAAGATAGCTTTGGGATATGATACTGATATTGTTATAACTGGTGTTAATGATCAAAATGGAGACTACGACTTAGAGTAATATTAATGCGTGTAGTTAAAATGAGGCTCGAAACCAGTTGCGACTCAGAGGACATTGAATTGCTTTCAATGGCCTATAAAGAAGCGGTTCTTCAGGGGGGGATATTTGATGTTGCAATTATATCTTCGCCTGGTATTTGTTATCAATCTTTACTCCACTCTTTATCGTTGGACTCAAAAACAGTAGTTGTTAATACAGGTTTAACGCCTTTGTCAGGGGGCGAATTGGCCATTTTACTAGCGGCCACTCTTTTCAAATATGAAGGAAGTTTAGAATTATTTAATTTAAATTTGTCAGAGATTGAAGCCGTAGACAAAGTCACATTGTCTAACTTTTATAGATTAAAATATTTATTATTAGGGATATTTGATAATAAGACAGAAATCGAATTTTTGTCAAAAACTGCGTATTGTAATCACGCTGTAACTCTTATAGATGGTGGGAATGGGGCTTTATCAGCATGTATTTCAAAATATCTAAAAACACTCGCACGAATATATAAGGTTGAGCATTTCTATACAACGCAAATCAATTACGAAGGTATTGATTCAATCAAAAGTAATGGTTTTTTTTCTTTGTCACTTGAAGTTGGTAATATCTTAAAGTCTTTAGATGGCAGTGAAAGTTTTTTTAATGCTCTACTTGAAAGAAAAAAATTCTTTGAATTAGGAAAGGACGCTTATACTCGGCATAATCGTGATAAAACAAATGTAGATCTAGCTTTGGAGTTCACAGCGTGGGCATCGGTATTGTTTTTCAAACTATCTTGCTTACATAGGAAAGGTGATAATTATCAATTGGCTTTAGCTTTTCTTTTCAGACATCTTGAAGAGTATTTAAAAACCTTTTTAAGTGCATATTCCAATGTAGAGTATGATTTTTATGGTAATTTTTTAATTAATGGAAAAAAGGCTTCTGGTGTCGGCAGTTATATGAAAGAGATAGAGACATTCTCAGAGTTGAATTTAAAAAAAGGGGTGTCTGTTTTTGACCTTGTTACTAGTGCCATTAATTATAGAAATGACTTTGTTTTAGGTCATGCTTATAAACTAAGTTCATTATCTATTTTTGATAAGCACTTTCAAAATATAAAAAATTTTATTACTGCATTGGAGGCTGAAATTCCAGAGAAGTATTATACGCTTAATAGAAATAACAAAACTATTATAGGTAAATTGGATGTTAGTAAGAATTTTGATCAAATCATTAAAAAAGTTTACCCATAGCTATCTCTAAAACCGTGGCCAGTTTTACTTGGCCACTACAAACATCATATTTAAATTGTTGCGTACACTGCGCCATTTAAAATAACGTCTGAGTTTGAACGCTTACTTTTTATCTCAATCTTATTCACAAGAACCCCTTCTTGCTAAGCCATCTTATTCAAGTGACTTTCACCATATTTAACATGACTAGCCCAAGCTTTAACTAAGGACTCATCATCAAAGTCTGGATAAAAATCTCTCAAAAGTGTCTCAACTAAAGACTCATAATCGCCAAACCAAATGGTTTTGCTCAAGGCTAATGAGCCATTTGGCTTTTGATCATCTAACATGTATTTATAACCACTCTCAATTGAACTAAAGAATGCAATTCTGGCGGATACGTTAGGTGTTAGACCTGTCTTAGTTTTTAGTTTTTTAAACTTGTCTTCAGTCGCTTGGAATAACTTAAAATTATTGGGAAGCATCTTATATCGCCTCTTTTACTAAATCATGGTTCCAGAAATAGCCTTCACTTGCTTTTGAAGATTTGGTTTTTTCATCAAAATCTATGTGATAAGCATGGGAAATATCTTTTTCTAAGTCCTGATAGAATGCCTGATCAATCTCTGTATCAGTTGATAAGATAATTACCTGATGGCTTGCTCTAGGGAAGTAGTTATTTACGAGCTTATTTCTGTGCTTAGAGTCTAAGCGTCCAAGTGGTGTATCAATGATTATTGGAAGCTTTCGACCAGATGTTTTGGCCAACGCTTCAAGTATTGCAATCGCATAAATCTGTTTCTCGCCGGCAGATATCTCATGCCTATCTATCAGGTTTTCTTGGTCATCAAGTAGGGCGATGAGGAACGTTTTAGGGTCGATTTTAGCTGAGATGTTTAAGTCTTCTTTACGCGCTAGTTTCTTGTAAGACTCAATAAATGCTTTTTCTAACTCTTTAATTCGATTCTCTGCTGTGATTGCTGCAAACTCAGATAGTAATTCACTTGATTGTTTTGCATGCCTTAGCGCATTTGAACCACTTTGATTATTGACAAGTGAAGCATGGAGCTTCTCTATTTTCCTATTGAGTTCCATTGCTTTACTTAAGTAGCTGCGGATGCTTTCAACAGATTTTTTGATTCTACTGTCGAGGGTTCCTTCTCTTGATTTGAGATCTTTGAGTTTGTTAAGGCTTTTGGTTAATTGATCTTCTTCTGGTGCACGTTCTAAGCGAAGACTACTGTTTTCTAACTCTTTCTCAATAGAAGCCAATTCTGCTTTTATCTGACTAACTCGGGTTTCACTCTCTACCGCTGTCACGGTAATCCACTGTTCATATTTTGCAATCTGAGTATCAGAAAGATCCAGGTGCGGAGAGCTAGGTTCTTCAGATGGCTGTATCAAGTCAGAAAAGCCATTTCTTAATGCTTCTTCAGCTATTGTCCGAGAGGATGGGTCTGCTAACTGTGTTTGTAGAAGCTTCGTTATCTCGACTAATCGTACTGATATTTGTTTAGACGTTTCCTGTTTCTTGCGTGTGTCAGAAGTATCCTTGAGCTTATGTAGTAAGCTATTCAATGTGTTCTTTGCAAAAGATAATGGGTATGCGCCGGCCATCTCGTCAAGTAGTGTTTTTTCTAATATGCGTTTTTGGGCGATGAGCTGATCTTGTTTCTGTTCCTCTTTTCTCCGCGAAGAAGCCCATGCACCGCCTTGAGTATCCAAAGAAAGATTAATAGCGCCTACCTGTACTTGGATTTCGACCTGCTCACTGATTAAGCTTTCATACACACTCTCTGCAGCAGTTTTATCCATGATTAGTCGGTTCATGTCTTTCTCATGAACCGCTATTTCGGCTTGAACCTCCTGAGGAAGAGCTTTTGTATTCTCACGTCTGAGATAGATTGATAAGTCATTACGTAAGCGCTCAATAATATCTAAGCCTAAGAGCTTTTTAACCGCTGTTTGAAGTGTTTTACCAGACTCATCTTCTGCAAGGTCTGCAATCTTTTCACCATCGAAAAAGAAAAGGTCTGATACGCCGATTGGAATTAACTCATTCAGGAATGCTTGGCACTGATCTGAATTAAATTCTTCTAGGTAAATACCATTTCTATGAATACCAATATTTTCATGGACCGTTTGGCCTTTCACTCCCCAAGAGCGAATTACTCTAAACTCTTCGACGACACCTTGTCTGGCATAATTGAAAATGAGTTCAACTCTAGCATCAGTAATGGGTACGATTGCTTGAGGGTTTTTATGGATGTTATTTTCTAAATAATAATGGTATTCCTTATTCGGGGTGCTTTTTCCTATCGCCTGCTTCCCATATAAACCTAGTCTTACAGCGGTTAATAACGATGTTTTTCCTGAGCCATTCAAACCACCGAATAGAATAATCGGTCGTGTTTGATTGCCTTCGCCTCTAGGCATTAAGTCAAAGCGGTGTGTGCCAGAGAAAACACGAAAGTTATGTACGATTACTTCTTTTAATATCATGATGTAGCCTCATCAATTTCTCTGAGAATACTGCTGTAGTGTTCATGCTCACGAACAAGTTTATCGCTTGCTTCTTCAAAAATATTCTTATGTTTGCCTTCTAGTTGCTTACCTTCAAAAGTAATTTGCTGTCTTATTAGTGCTTTATAGTTTGAAGTATCAATCATCTGGCTTTTTTCTTCCAAAATACTATCTAAGTCATCCCAATCTTGCTTGAGAATACTGCCGATTTTTTTAAACACGCCGCTACGATGACTCAGACCATCTAGTGATAATTCTAGGTCTAGAAGTTTCATTACAAGGCGTGAAGATGTTTCATGCTTTTCTGCAAGGCTTTGAAGTAGCTCTGCATCGGGTTGAGTAAATGCTCCTGAGTCATTTTCTACCCAATCAAGATCTTTGCCATAAACCTCTTTGTATATTCTGGGGAGCGAATCGCTCCAATCTGGCTCGTTGGGGTCGTGAAACCACTCTTGTCTTATTTGATGCAGCTCTGCGGGTGTAATGAGCTCAATTTCATGCTCAGTGCCTCTTAGCCCTTCTTCAATGGTTAAGAGTTCCTTAAGCCATTCTTGGCGAACGCTTAAGTAAAGCGGCCCACGAACGACTTGAACCTCTCTATCGCCATCTTCATCAATTCTATTAGCAGAGTAATAAGTGACTTTACCTGTTCTACGCTTAAAGTTTCTGAGTTCGTGACGTTTTTCTTCATGGTTACTTAGGGTCATTTTGTCACGGAAGTCGGCAAGTTTTTGCATCCACTCCTCACCATTCAAGATAAGGCTTTGCATGGCTTTATCTGTCGTTACTACAGTACAAGTCCAACACCCAAAACGAGAGTTTCCACAAGATGGTGTAGTGGTGTCAATTACGAGTGGGCAC
>Ga0209184_1001610_pt1 | contig 13914 bp, 17 predicted proteins | sample EN8Hudsemesocosm_2_FD_184627 | JGI IMG/M metagenome (GOLD analysis project Ga0209184, IMG submission 184627) | Methane-oxidizing microbial communities from mesocosms in the Hudson Canyon - EN8C Hudson Canyon (SPAdes) (version 2) | ecosystem: Environmental > Aquatic > Marine > Cold seeps | place... | reverse complement strand
AACACATTCAAGTCTGAATTCTGGTGTAAAATTGGGTCTTGTTCTTCTTTTCATAGTGTCACCTAAAGTTTGATGAGGTGTATGATAACACCTCTAATTAGGTGGCCAAATTAACTATGCCACTACATTTAAATCCAGACATCGGTATAAGGAAGTTGCATCCTCTATTCATTCCTCCATATTAGGTTATATAAATTATTACTAGCTCTACTTTTAACTCTTATATTTTCTTCGATTACTCAATCAAAAAATAATGTCCCTACTGGCCGAGCTATTAATCCTATCACTCAAACTAATTGGGAAGGTACAGGTGTTATTCCAGAGGTTAAAACGATTGCTAATGATGCTTTAAGTAAAACTTTCCTTCTAGCTCGGCGTTCAGCAGAAAATATCGTAAACAGAAATAAGAACCAATATGACAAGCAGGTTGAAACTAGCGCCATACAAACCGTGCGAGCCATTAATGCAGGACAAATAACAATTTTTTTGCTCCATGCGCTTATTTTAAAAATATAATTAGCTTTTTTTGTGAGACGTAATAGATACTAAATCTAGTCCGTCAATTGAATTTTTAGCACGCTTAACATCTAGAGCCATAATAAAACTCTTTAGTCGTATTACTTCACCATAACTATCAGAATTGAAAAAAGAATTGTTTTTATGCTAATAATCAATATTTTATTGATTTAATCAGATAAATTTGTAAAATGGCGCAGCATTTTTACAATAGGAGCTCATAATGTTTTTTGAAGGTTCAGAGAAAAAAGCTGAGATCCTAATCGACTCGAAACAGATATCTTTACTTGATGATATAAATGATGAGTTTTGGTCAGCCCTAGTAGATTGTAGCCAAGCAAAAATATTATCGTCAATCAGTAACGAATACTGCAAAGCATTCTTGCTATCAGAATCTAGCTTGTTTGTATGGAAAGATAGAATCTTAATCTTAACTTGTGGCGAAACTCAACTCGTTAAAGCAGTTGAATATTTCATTCAAAATATTGGCGCACAAACGATTAAGCACCTTAATTATCAACGTAAGAACGAATATTTTTCTAATGCACAGCCAAGCTGTTTTGGCGACGACATCAAATTAATTAATCTGCTACTGCCTGGGAAAGCTTACCGTTTCGGTGAAATGGATAGCCACCATAATTATGTCTTTCATTTAGATAATGATTTTATCGCTGACAAAGATGATATTACGTATGAATTATTGGCTTATCAAATTTCGGCACAAGCATCACAGCATTTAATGCAAGAACAACTAACGAGCGCAGACATACGTGAGTTTCTAAGACTTGATAGCCTATTACCTAATTTTATTATCGATGACTTTGTTTTTTCGCCTTACGGTTATTCGCTAAACGCTATTTACCAGCAACAATATTTAACTATTCATGTTACGCCGCAAATGGACAGCAGCTATATTAGCTTTGATTCCAATATTGATTTACTTGAGCTGGCACCAACGCTTATAGATATTTTAGGACCTAAATCATTTGATTTAATGAGTTTTAACGAAAATGAATTTGAAGCTAAAATAAAGCAATACATACCTGAACAGTATATAAGTAAATCAAAAGTGAGTAAGCAATTAGACAACGGATATTTAGTTAATTTTGCAAATTTCATACTGCCACAAAATACATTTTTAGAGCCGATTGAACTCGATATATCAGGAGAAAATCATGCACTCTGACTTATGGGTTGAAGAAAAAAATCGAGGCCTTTTAACTATTAATTTTGAACATAAAAATATTGAGTTTTATTTTTGTATCTAAGCAATATTATACGCCACTTCAGTTTGCTCCATTTTCATTACCAAGCTTTGCCATCAAAGGTTTATAAGGATTAATCTATAATTAATGTAGACTGAGATCTTACTAAACATTTACTAATTAACATTAATTATAAAGAACGGAACTTTCATGAATTTAGAACAAGCTTTATTGGTAATAGGTAATTCACAAGATAGCGAATTACCTATTGCAGGTATCGAAGTTGTTAAAGCAAATTGGTCGGAATTTTATCCTGAATTAGAACGGCTAATAGATCAATTTATCGCGGATGATACCTCGTTAAACGACGAGCAGCAGGCCATTTTATTTTTTGGTACTTTATTATTAGCGGAACTAAAATATTCTCCAGCGTTAGAAAAGTGTTTGCAATTATTTGCACGTAGCGATACGTTTTTAACGCCTCTAGAAGCGGTATTTGGTGATGCGCTTACTGAATTAACGCCTACCTTATTTTATAATGTGGTCGATGGAAATACACAAGCATTGTGTAATTATATTGTTGATGCTCATCAAGCAATGTATTGTAAAGCCTCTGCTATTGAAGCAGTATTTGCTCAGTACGAAGCCGGTATTATTGATGAATTTGTATTAAATACGCATATAACCCGATGGATAACTGTATTTACGGCTTTACCGAGTGCAACGAATAGTTTTTTACTTAGCGCATTAGCCTATTCATGTATTGATTATGAACTTAATAATTTTAAACCTCAATTTGTTAGTCTATGTGACGACTTAGGTGATAAAAATTTATTTGATGAAGACCGTTTTAAGCAATGTGAAGTTAAAGCATGGAATAGAAGGGGTGCAGGTAAACTGATAGAGTCTGGCATCATTCAAACCGAATTTAATGTAGTTGCCACGTTAAGTGCTTGGGCTGATGATGACTCAGAAGATGAAGAATTTGACAATATTTCAAATGAAGATCTTGAAGACTTTGAGGGTTTTGATTCGTTAATGGAGGAAGGCGGTTTATTGGCTAATATCCTGTACGACGAAAAAACGATTATAGAAAATAGTGTGCCTGTTAGTTCATTAACGTCGACTGGTCGCAATGAAGCTTGCCCGTGTGGCAGTGGAAAGAAATATAAAAAGTGTTGTTTACAATAAGATAAAAACTAAATTTCTCTGTCGAATTTTACCATTTCATTTAAACCTTTTATCTTTTTAGTGCATCTAAACTAAAAATTTATTTATTAAGGAAAATAATGAAGTATTTAACATCACTTGTATTTATATCAATATTATTGATTTCGACTAGTACACACGCGGTTCCAGCGAAAAAAGTGCTAATTATTGTATCAAACATGATTGATATGGGCGATGCAGATAAGCATGACGCAAGAAACAACTTATGGGAAGTAGCACCTCCGTATCATATATTTTTAAATCATGGTTATGAAGTTGATTTTGTTTCTCCTAAAGGTGGTGAAGTAGAGTTTATGATGGATCCGTTAGGAATAAGTAGCTACACAATAAAATACGAAGGTTTTTTAGAAAAAGCTACTAATTCATTAAAGCCTGAACAAGTAATTTCAGATGATTATTGGGGTGTATATATTGGTGGTGGGTATGGCCCCTTATTTGATGTCGCTAATAATAAAGGTTTGCAGTCAATTATTGCTCAAGTTTATGAATCAAATGGTGTCGTTGGAGCAGGTGGTCACGGAGCAGGTGCCTTTGCTAATGTAACTTTATCTTCTGGTCAATTTCTAGTTAAGGGGAAAAAAGTTGCTGGTTTTCCTAATTCGACTGAAAAGTCTAAATCATGGGCCAAACAAGGTACTTTATTACCTTTCATGGTTGAAAGTCAGTTGAATAGAAATGGCGCTATTGCACAAAATAAAAAAACATTAAAAGATAAGCATGAGGTGGTCATTGATCAACGAATTGTGTCAACCATGTTTTTACCATCAGCAGCTCTTGTTGCTAAAGAGATGATAATCTTAAATAATTGATAACGGCACAAAACAAGCCATTTAAGCTGGTCAAATAACCATTTGTTACTTATTGCTTCGTTACTTCTATTGATTAATAATTTAAGGTGCTTAGTTGGTACTGTGTTTTCAGTAAAGTGACTTAATGTCTATATCTACATGAATAAATAGGGTTGTTATGAAAGAAGCGATAAATGACATCAAAAGTGAAATTAAAGCTAAATTATTATATTGGAATAACATTCAGAGCAAAAAGGCTAAAGTTGGATTAATAATTCTTTTTGTAGGACTTATAGCATTAAAAATTTTTACTACTGTTTTAACATTTGACTGGCTCACCGGTTTATTTAGTTAACACCATTACACAGTAAAAACATTACTAGCTATATTCGAATACATAAAGTAGTTAGTTTTCTATCCTTCTCCGGTTATTTTAACACGCCATTCCTGCCTATTTTTTGGGTGTTAGTTGTTTGAAGTGACGATGAATATGGATAATTTTTTTGCAGTATTTGAATGGATAGTTGGTACTTTCTGAAATTGGTTTTAACTTATCTCCTCAACTTTTCTTTGCGTATTTACTTATAGTCTTTAGGTTGTTTTTATAAAAATATAACGCTTGAATTTTTACAGTAGTGAATGTTATATTCTTGTTATGTTTGGGTTTAAGTTATTGTTTTTAAATAGCTGTTCACAAAGCAGATAACTTAATAAAAACAAAACGTTTGACTGTACTCAACATCTTGATTTAAGCCAATTACTATTTGTTTCTTAATATGACGTTATTTAACTAATTATACTATGGAGTCTATTCTTGAAATTTAAAATAATATCTATCGCATTACTTTTTACCTTTTCTGCTTCAGCTGAAACAGAGTTAAAAGGCAGCCCTAAAGAACTGAAGAGTTTTTTACATCCTCAAGTTAATACTATATCGATTACGGAAAGCGCAGAAGAAATTGCATTCAAAGATGAAGCAGTTATAAGCCTGTTAGTTACAACGGAAGATGATAAATTAGCTCTTTCATTAAGTAATAACGCTAAGATTAGGTCTGATATTATATCAGCACTCACAGCTAATAAAATTCCACTAAAAAGCATTAAAAACTCAAAGTTTTCAACTTCACCTGATTATGGTTGGTTTGGCAAGAAACCTGATAGTTATAAAGTAGCAAACACAGTAACTGTTCTTATTGACAATGAAAAAGGCTTGCAAAGTATTGCTGAAATTGTAGATACCTACGATGAAGTCACATTAATAAGTACACAATACAAACACTCTGAAAAAGAACTTTATAAGCAAAAAGTAAAAGAAAAAGCGTTAAATAAAGTACTAAAACAAAAAGAATTTTACGCTAAAAGCCTAGGACTCAAGCTAAAAGCTATATCTTTTACTGATCATGTCGCGTTTGTAAATGATATTGAAAGAATTGAAGTCACTGGAAGCAGAATGAAGAGAAGCGATTATTCAAGCCTTAAGAGCAACGAGCAAGCACAAACATCATTTGAGAAAGTAATTTATAGTACAAATGTTACGGTTCAGTTTATAGTTGAATAGTGACTAACAAGCCTCTTAGTGCGGTTTAATGTGGCTTAATCCCACACATCTTAATTTGAGGTGCTCGTGAATTTTTATAAAAATATCAATGTAGTCGGTACGAGTGCTAGTGGTAAATCAACATTTAGTAAAGAATTAGCGGCTACATTAAATGTTCAATATATAGAAATGGATGAACTATTTTGGAAGCCTAACTGGCAAGAGTCTACTATTAGCGAGTTTCTTCCTAAAATTGAGGCCGCCATTGCAAATGATGGTTGGGTTCTTGATGGTAATTATTCAAGAACCGCTTCAATAAAATGGGCTAAAGTTAACACCATTGTCTGGATAGATTATTCGCTGAGTCGCACTGTATTTCAGGCTTTTAAACGAGCAATACAACGCATTCTTAGTAAAAACGAAATATGGCCCAACACAGGTAACGTAGAATCTTTTCAAAAAACCTTTCTTAGCAGAAAGTCGATAATCCTTTGGACATTAATAAATTATCATTCTAACCGTAAAAAATATGTGAAAATAATGACGTCTGAACAGTATTCACACATCGATTTTATTAGGTTAAAATCCCCTAAAAAAGCAAAAGAATTTATTGCTGAATCTATATTATAATCAGCAAAATAATAAGTAAGTTGGTCATTTATCCTGTCTAGCTGATTTTGGCCTACTATTTTAGTCTCTTAATGAGATGTACATGAAAAAGGATTTATGCACATGAATATCAATGCAACAATACTTGGCGAAATTATTTTATTTTCTATGTTTATCGTCGGCGCTTTAAGTTATTACTTAGGAAGGCGAAAAACATCAACACCTAAAGTTGCGACGTTAATAGGCGTCATATTATGTATCACACCACCTCTAAATATTGTTTATCTAATTGTTTTAATGCTAAAAAATGATATCGTTTCTAGTTCAAACATTGAAACTTCAGTGTAATTACATATAAATCATTTTTAGCCTCTTATTGAGGCGTTAATTGTACCGGAGGTTTGGTGAAATATTTTGCATATGGTTCAAACATGTCACTTGCAAGACTTCAAGAGCGTGTTCCAAGTGCTCGGAAGCTTGAAATAGTAACTCTTAAAAATCATCAGTTACGTTTTAATATGAGCGGTACGGATGGTTCAGGTAAGTGTGACTCTTATGAAACAAACAATAGTGAAGACATAGTTATTGGTGTTCTCTTTGAGATAAATGTAAATGAAAAAGTCATCTTAGACCGTGCCGAAAGTTTAGGGACTGGATATAATGAAAAAATTGTTTTCGTACAGAACAAATCAGGTGAAATATTCGAGGCATTAATATATTGTGCAATTAAAATAGATGATTCATTAAAGCCTTATTCATGGTACCTGAATCACGTTATTGTTGGAGCAAAGGAAACAAAATTGCCAATGGAATATCTTGCTGTAATTGAGTCAGTTGAATGTATAGAAGATCCCAATAAAAATAGAGAAGAAAAAGAACGTGCAATTTATAAATAATAATAACAAGCTACTAAAATAAAAAATAACCGTTAGTTAGTTTATATTTTGTTGGCTTTTTTAGTTAATAAGTCTTCGCCGCTTAATGCGGTGCTATATACAAAAGGGTTTTGAACATGAATATTACATTTATTGGTGAATTGGTTTTTTATTCCATGTTCATTGTTGGAGCTTTAAGTTATTACTTAGGTAAACGTAAAACAACTTCTCCTAAAATCGCGGTTTTAATTGGTGTTGTGTTATGCATTATTCCACCTCTAAATCTCGCCTATTTAATTGTATTAATGTTAAAAAATGATGTAGTAGACGAATCAACTATTGAAATAAAATCGTAAATTACACAAGAATATTTACACTAACTGAACAAAATTATTTAACTGTTTTTTACTTGTTTTTTACTTGTTTTTTTACTTGTTTTTTTACTTGTTTTTTTATTTTAGCAACAGTTGTTTACCTGTTAATCAATCGCTATCAGCTGTTTATTATTAAGAATTAATCACTCATGAGGTTATATGAAATACATATTCATACCTGCACTTTTAATTGCATTTTCTACTGCTACTTTAGCTAATGAAAAGCAAGATAAGAGAGAAGTGCTTCTCGACAACTCAGACGTAGAAGTTGTTCGTTTGATATACCCAGTAGGAACAGAGTCAGGAATGCATTCACACATTCACCCAAACAGAGTTGTATATTTTGTTAAAGGTGGGATATTAGAATTAGTTCCCACAGACAAAAATCAACAACCAAAAATTATCAATGTTGCTGATGGTAAAACACTATTTTTACCATCAGCAACTCACAATGTAAAAAATATTGGAAATACAGAAGTTGTGATTGTTGAAACCGAAATTAAAAGCAAATAAATAAGCAATTCAAGTGAGCTTGTTAAGCATTAACACTCATCAATAACCATACAATGGCAATACCTTGTAAAAGGTATGTAATTGCTGCGCCTACTTGCCTTAAAATGGGCTTTCTATATAACATACCGTATGCGTGAGTTAACCTAGAAAAGGTAAAAGCAATAGACAAATAAGCCAATACACTATTTGATGTTCCTGAAAAAATCAGGGCTAAAATAAGTAACCCATATATAGGGAGTTGTTCTATACCGTTAGCATGAACCCTAATCGCTTTCATTAGATCTTTATTATTTCCATCACCCCAAGAAATTCTGTGTTTAATTCTTAGCCTAGATACATTTATGGCAAGAAATAAAATAATTGCACTATTAGTAGTAATTAAGAAAATAAACCAATAATAATCTAGCATTAATTTTTCCTATTATTTTATAAAAAGATAGTGAGTCGATGAATCAAATGATCTATAAATTTCACAGAAATAAATAGACCTCCTCATTGTATATTTGAATTTAATGTAAACATTAAATTATAACACTTTTAATTCAAAGGGCTTCGCCATATTGAGCAGGCCTTTTATTGCTTCTCTTTGTTATACGGTTTAAATATAAGAAAGTTTTCTGCGCATCATATTTTCTAGCAAAGTGGGTTAATCCCACTTCGTTACAAGTAATATTATTTGCAGCAAACCTCTCATCAACAATAATGTTCCCCAATGTATACAGTTTCAAAGCTTGTTTTAATCCTAGTAGATTATTACTTGCGGTTAACATACATATTCTAGCTTCAGAGCTACTATCTGTTGCTATAAATTCTTGATTACTGCTATGAGCATTGGAAGATAATAATAAGATCAAAAGTGATGATGTAAAATTTAGTATTTTCATAAAATATTTCTTAAGACTTGGTTGTACCAAGAAAATAAACGCTAACCTTTATGTGTTATTTAATTTCAAGCAACTTGACGATCGTTAGAACGTTTAAGTCTTGAGTTGTCAGGTGAACGAAGAGTAGTAGGCAAACGGACTATGGTAACTAATGGTTTGACTGGCTGTAGTTTTTTATGTGATATAGCAAAACAAACCATTAAAGAAACTATTATTATTGGATTGATCACTAATCCTTGAATAAGTGAGGTCGGAATAATAAGACCAAGACTTAATATGATCAAAATAGATAGAATACTTGATAGACGAATGTAGTTATAAACAATGCTGTAAATATTCATAGTAATCCCCTTTATGGTTTGAATTACTACTATATTTATTGATGTTGTCGACGACAAACGTAAAATATTGACGTCATGGGTGAATGTCATTCACCCATATTTGTGTCAACTAATTGTTTAAACCAGTTGATAAATGAAGATATGTCATTGCGCTCTTTATCTCGAGGATGATAAACAGCATAGCATTTTGGAGTAAAATGAAATTTTTCATTAAATGGCTGTACCAGCAAGCCATTTTTTAACGCCATATTCTCAAGAGGAATAGCGCCCAATACCAAACCTAAACCTTGTTGTGCAGCCTGTATAACGGCATCATAAGAACCAAGACTTAGGCTAGACTTCGACTCTACATAATCAATACCTACTGCATCAAACCATTGTGACCAGCTATTTTTCATATTAGCGTGCTGAATTAACGGTACTGATAGGGATTGCTCAACGCTGGTTAGATTATGTTTATTAGCAAATTGTGGAGAACACAATGGAGTTACTTCTAAATCAAATAATTTTTCAGAGATAACCCCTGGATAGTTGCCATCTCCAAGTCTCAACGCTAAGTCAAAATCATCATAACGAAGATCAATTAACTCCATCGATGTTTCTATTATAAGTTCTACTGATGGAAATTTTTGTTGAAACAATCCTAAATTGGGGATGATAATATTGCTGGAAATAGTAGGGAATGTTGATATTCTCAGTATTGATGATTGGGTTTGTGTAGAAAATTCTCTTTTTAGCGATGATGTACCATGGTCCAACAAATGAAACATCTCTTGTACCGTTGCAATGTATTGCTCACCAGCGGGTGTTAGTTTCACGCCTCGAGTTGCTCGCTTGAACAAAACTATGCCAAGGTTTTTTTCTAATGATTTTATTTGATGACTAATGGCAGACGGGGTCAGAAAAAGTTCTTCTGCCGCTTTTTTGAAACTTGAATTACGCCCTGCAGCTTCAAAAAGCTGTAGCAAATGTAAAGGAGGTAATCTTCTTGCCATAAATATTCAACGTTTAAAGTCATATAAAATGTAAGTTGATTGTCGACTATTAAATTGACAATATCAATTACTGATAAAATCTGCCTACACTGATAGAAATAGCAAACTCAAAGAAATGCAAAGGTTTTAGAAATTAAATGATGTCAGTTCTCACTTTAATCTTACCAAAATATTATAACATCTTAGGAAGTTACCAGACTATTCACTATCCTAAGATGTTACCTAAGCTATACTCTTGAATAACGTAATAAGCGGCTTAACCATTGTTCAGTCTGTTTAATCCACGAAAGTCCATATAAGCCAACTAAATGTTTAGGTTTTAATTTACAACGAGGATCTGACAATAGTTTTCTTGCTTGTGAAAAATGTCCATCTCCAATATTGAGTTTTGCAAGATGACATAAATGTGTGGCGCTATACTTAAGCATATTTGCTACATTTTTCATCTTAGGATTCATATTTGCCTCTCTGGTTATGCGAATACTAAAACCACATTCAGTTGATGGTATGTTGTTTTTACTTGCTTGATTTTGAGCATCTTTATGATAAAGGGAATGAATGTTTGGTGAGTATGCAATATCTGTATTTAGCGCAACTCGACAAAATAAATCCTGATCTTCACCAATAGGTTCATCTAGTGGAAATCCTCCAATTGAGTTAAACAATGATTGCTGAATCACCATAGATGACATTGTAAAAGGTAAATCGCCTTGAGAAGCTATTTTAAAATAATCATCCAATATTACACCTTCAGGGTTCAAATTTTTAAGGCAAATTTTTGCATCTGAATAAGTGTTCTCAGACTCAACAATTTGGTAGCTTGTACCAAAAAATTTAGCTTGCGGAAACTTAAGTATTAAACGAGCAACTTCATCTAAAAATAAAGGTAACCACTGATCATCTGCATCTAAAAAGGCAATATATTCATGACTCGCTAATGCTACGCCATTATTACGAGCAGCAGATACACCTTGATTTGCTTGATGTATTAAACGTACATTTTTCATGTTGGCGTTTTTAACAATTAATGCACCATCGTCTGTGGAACCATCGTCAATAACAATAATTTCAGCTGCAGGGTATTTCTGCCAAGCAACACTATTTAGTGTTCTTAGAATATGTTCAGCTTTATTAAACAGCGGAATAATTACGGTAAATTTTATATTGTTCATTTTGAATACTCCAATTAGATAAAGAATTATTTAAAGCGGCATTAACCGATAAAGTAGGGTGGATGAAATTTGTTGATAAACCTTTTACGATTGCTGTAACTATTTTTTCAATGTTCAGGTTAAATAAATCTATTTGATAGTCTCTAGGCATACCTATTTCGTCACACCAACCTTCACATTTACTATGATAATTTACAGATAAAACAGGTGTATTAGCTAAAAACCCTAGAATAGAACCGTGCAAACGCATACTTAGAATTGCCCTATAGCTTGAAAGATTTTCAAGTACTTTTAGTGGATCAGCGTCATATTTTTTAATGGTAATAGGTACGGTATTATTTAACTTAGCAATAATATTATTATTAATTTTCCAATCACCTAACGAGCTGTGACCGTTAAATTCAATTAATGTTATAGGCTCGCCTGTTTTTACGTATAACTGCTTAATTAACTCTGAAAATTTTTCAAATCTCTGTTGCTCTGCAAATTTATCAGTTTTTCCCATTGCGTTAATAGCTACAGAACATAATGAAAGTGCAATGCCTTTACGCTCAACTTTCATTGGTTTATATTCTTTGGAACAAATGAGTAAAGGGGCCAAATCGAAGGTTTTTTTAACGTTAGCGTTTGGTGCAATACGCTTAGCTATATCTAAACTTTCAGAATCTCTTACACCAACATAACCACATTCATTTAAAAATTTGGCACAAGATTTTTCTGCGCCACGTGAATTAAATGGTCCAATGCCAACACCTACAGCTAAACTCTTTTTAGGGTTGGATAAATACATTAGCTGTCTCTTAAGATTAATGTCAGTCTCACTATGCAAAACCGAACCACCACCAAATATAATACGTTCACTTTGTAGTGCTGTTTTATAATGTAATAATCTATTTTGTCCGGGAAATTTTTGGTTGAACTTTAAATCAATTTTATGATCACTCTTTATTTCTCTTTTGTGATCACCATATAATCCTACTATCGTGTTTTCACATCCCATAAGGTGTTTAGCACCCCATGCGGTAGCATTCATAAGTGCATCATCACCACTGTTTTGCATGCCGTAATAACCGACTAAATACGCATCGAATTTCTTAAACATATTTTTCTCCTGATTTAAGTGGGTTAAGCGCAATGCCTATCCATAAAAGTGCGGGCCAATAAATAAAACTTAAAATCTCTAAATTTTCAAAAAATGAGTAACAGATAAAAACAACAGCCATTAACGCGGCGCTATAACAAATTTGACTTTTTAAACTATTCCAAAATAAATAAAGACAAGTGAAAGTAAGCGGTATTGCTAATGCTAATAGGCCTACAATTCCTTTCACAAATAACAACCCATACCAACTATGATGGGAACCTATAGGCATTCCTTCTACAATTTTAGGACCTTTTTCTACTACGCCATGTCCCCAAATAGGTGCTTCTGCTTCCCAACGTTGTAGTGCTAATACTTCTAAAGTATTACGTACTCGTGTTGAATCGGGTCGAGAAGCTTTTATGTCTTCGTAACTGTTGTTAATCGAATGAAACAAGGGTTCACCCAGTAATAATATTGCGGGAATTGCTATACCAAAAATTATTAACCAAATAGGGTTCTTAAAATATTTGCTTAAAAAACAAAGAGGCGTTAAAGCGATATATATAACCCAGCCGGCTCGTGATTGAGACAATAAACACATGGTGAAACTTCCTATTATTCCAACATTTCTCCAAAAGCTATCTTTTTCTTGGCTTGCAAAAATTAAAAATATACAGGCCATAAATCCGGCTGCTGGTGCCCATGGAGTAAAGAATCTCCAACGACCAGCACCTGTTTCAGGGTTTAAGCCAAATAAACTTACAGTGAAAAAACTTTCACCAGGTCCGCCGATTACTTGTAGGGGGGAGATAAATAAATCGCCCGGCATACCAGCCATGTAAAGAACAATACTTATAGCTGCAAAAATTAATGAATGGCATGAAACAATGCATATGGCTCTAACTACTAATTGCGGTTTAATGTCGACAAACGCACCAATAAATAAAAACAACGGCATTAACGCCCAACCTTTTGCCCAACCAATTGAAGACTTTATTGTTTTCGCTAATCCTAAATCCCAATTAGAATGCGCAATGATTAATGCTAAAAGCATAAATAAACCGCCAATTACCCATATCCAAACAATCGTAGGAATAACTGCATTTTTGTCTTTACCGTTAACATACCAACGTAATAAAACCACGATAAAAATCATCCAACCTATCACTGAACCCATTATGTAAAGACCACCGAAAGAAAAGAAAGGGTAGGTTAAGGTTACCCCAAACCAGACCATTTTCTCTTCTGTAGAATTTCGAATTGGGTGTGTCGAATGCATAGATTTAATAGTCCAAATATGAATGAAGCGCTTTAATTAAAAGTATTAATATGTAAAGCCTGTTTTTTTTCATTCAGTAAGAGTTTATAGTTAATCTATTTATAGCTTAAACTGTGCCAATAAGTGACCTTGGTGTAAATTGTTGATAGTTAATGTTTTGTTGTTTTGTTGTATGGGGTTGATGATTGTGTGAATTGCAAAATAAAAATAGATTTCTCATTTTGCGATTCATCCAATTTATAGATAATTGCTAAACTGAAAGGATAAAACAGCCAAAATGTAGGTAACAAGGAAAAATAATAAAAGAAACGAATTGGTAATGAATATTAAAGGCTGAAACTGATTGTTTAACTATTTATCCATTCAAATACTTTGATAACTCCTGGAGCCTGTAACAAAATCTGTGTAAGTACCGATTTTAAATATAGTCTGAAATACGGTCTTCGAATTCAATCATAAAACGATTCAAGGCCGACTTCCAGTTTCTTATGGGCATCGTCCATTTCTTTGAG
>Ga0209184_1001604_pt1 | contig 13966 bp, 11 predicted proteins | sample EN8Hudsemesocosm_2_FD_184627 | JGI IMG/M metagenome (GOLD analysis project Ga0209184, IMG submission 184627) | Methane-oxidizing microbial communities from mesocosms in the Hudson Canyon - EN8C Hudson Canyon (SPAdes) (version 2) | ecosystem: Environmental > Aquatic > Marine > Cold seeps | place... | reverse complement strand
ATCGATATAAACTTTTTCTTAAAGTTTATAAGTAGTAGAAAATATAGTGCCCAGGTAGCTCAGTCGGTAGAGCAGAGGACTGAAAATCCTCGTGTCGACGGTTCGATTCCGCCCCTGGGCACCATTATTCTCAAGCCTTCCAGCCTAATATCAAACTCTCGAAACTCTCTTTTCTGGTCGATCTCTGGTCAAAAGCCCCACAATCAGTTTAATTGCAGAAAATTTGCAAAATATTTCAATATACATTCCACCTTTCCTAGCTCCCTTCTTTCCCTGCCCGGCTTTCAGTTCAAGACTCACCCGTATCATCCTGCATAAGAAAAAATATTCCTAATACTTCTCCAGCTGCCAACCGACTAAAACCAAATCTTTATTGCAAAGAATTACAGCACATAAAGAGAATTACCCTCAACCTATTATTTTCATGCAAAAGCCTAACCCCCCTGTGTCAGGATAGTTGTCGTCTAAATTAATTTCATAATAAAACAGGGAGCGGTAGAATAGAAATGAATGAAATATCAAAAATATTCAGATGAACTTAAAGAAGCGATACTGAAAAAGTTGAGTCAAAGTGATTTATCAGTGAGTAAGTTTTCTCAACAAGAAGGTATCAATCTATCAACGCTCTATAGCTGGCAAAAACAATTTAAAACAGCAGGGTTTTCTGTGTCAAAAGCAAATACAGCGGACAAATGGTCAGCTGAAGAAAAGTTTTCAGTCGTACTGGAAACAGCGACCTTATCTGAAATTGAGGTAAACGAATATTGTCGAACAAAAGGCATATTTCCAGAGCAAGTCAAAGCCTGGAAGCTAGCTTGTATAGAAGGCAACTCAGCAGAGGTAAGCAAGACAAAGAAGATATCAGCTGCAAACAAAGCTGATAAAAAACGGATAAAACAATTAGAAAAAGAGCTAAATAGAAAAAAGAAAGCTTTAGCAGAAACAGCGGCATTACTGGTGCTTAGAAAAAAGTTCAATGCCTATCACGGGGAAGACGAGGACAATTGATCTTACTTGATGATAGGCGAAATTATGAAGAGCTTATCAATGAAGCAGTAGAGGCTGGTGCAAGAAAATACAAGGTCTGCAAAACAATAGGGATATCCATTAGAACATTGCAGCGGTGGCAGATTGAGGGCGAAATAATAGCAGATAAGCGACCAACAGCAAATCGGCCTGGCCCCGCTAATAAGCTAACAGAACAGGAAAGAGTATTGATTATTACCGTTTGTAACACAGATGAATTTGCTTCGTTACCACCGAGTCAAATCGTACCTATCTTAGCGGATAGAGGAGAATACATTGCGTCTGAATCAAGCTTTTATCGTGTATTAAAAGCTGAAGGCATGTTGCATCATAGAGGAAAAGCTAAAGCCCGAAAATCGACTAAAAAACCCACCAGCTATACGGCAACTAGAGCTAATGAAGTATGGAGTTGGGATACAAGTTATTTACCCACGACAGTCATTGGTCAACACTATTATCTCTATATGATTGAAGATATTTACAGTCGAAAAATAGTGGGCTGGGAAGTCCACAGCAATGAAACAGGAGAGCAAGCAACTGAACTATTGGAGCGTAGCGTATGGTCAGAGAAATGTAGAAAAACGGAACTGGTATTACATTCAGATAATGGGGCACCCATGAAGAGCTTAACCATGCAGGCAAAGATGCATGATCTGGGTGTTATTAGTTCACGTAGTCGCCCAAGAGTCAGTAATGATAACCCATTTCTGAGTCATTATTCAGGACAGTAAAGTATTGCCCTCGTTGGCCATCTGAAGGCTTTAATTCTTTAGATGGAGCAAGACAATGGGTGAAAGGCTTTGTCTATTGGTACAACAATGAACACCGCCATAGTCGAATCAAGTTTGTTACGCCAAACCAAAGACATCAAGGACTTGATATTGAGATACTGGAGAATAGAAAGAAATTGTATCGACAAAAAAGAAATGAACATCCTGAACGATGGTCTGGAAATGCCAGAAATTGACTGTTATGTTAATCTACACATAACGACCCTTATGTGTAGATCTCAATTATGTGTAGTTGCATCTCCAGATCGCGTATTGGCTCTGATATTACAAGGTTTTAGCCAATAGCGATCTACACATAATTATAGTGCTTGCAGAAACTGCATTAGCACATCATCATGAGGTACAGTCCAATTGTTTTAAGTGCATAGCGATCTTGGGCTAAAAAATAATCTGTAAAAGCATCAATATAGGAATCTAATGAGGTCTCAAGAAGTCAGTCTGTCGATTGAATATGGTAATACATACGCGTTCCCCTGAAATGGGTGGATCACTACCTCAAAACACCAGTAAAATTATGTCAAGTTAATGGAAGTTCAATTTGTCTGTAACCTAATGATATAGCGCTTTTCCGCCAGTGACCATTAGCAAGCTACATAATTGGGATCTACACATAATGGGCACATGAAGCCGCTGTGGAGTTAAATCCAGAGCAAAATAAAGTGGCTGCTTAAAAATTTAGGCGACAACTAACTTGAAAAACGCCGATTTATCAAGGTTATTAATCAGCACAGTAAAGAATTTGATCCTTTGTTGATGAACTGCCTATTTGCATAGTAGAAATAAACAACTAAATACTGGAGTTTTACAATGTCTATCACCCAATTAAATATAAATAAGAAAAAGAGAAATTACAGTCTGTACCTTAGTTTGTCGCAAAATAAAAACAAACTGAGTTTCCTTTTTTTATCACTTGGTTAATACGATGGTTTTATTCTGGAATTCCTGCAAAGAACAATTAAAACAAGATTTATCTGACAATGATTTTAGGCTATGGATAGAGCCCCTTATCCATACAGGGAATCAAAATATTTTAACTCTACATTGCGAAGGTATCCAGTCTCTATCATGGGTTCGCAATAATGTGCTGTCGAAAATTGAATCCATTCTTCAACGATTGTCAGGGCGGCATCTAACTATTAAAGTGCAATTAAAATGCCTCCCCCCCTTCTGCCCCCCGACCAAGAATAATATTTTTATTGCAACAAAACCTAATCAAAGTTTTACCTTTGAATCTTTTGTTCAAGCGCCTTCAAACAGGGAAGTTATATTCCAAGCGAAGAACCTAGCTAACTCTATAGCTGGGACTAATCTACTCTTTATTCAAGGGACTGAGGGATTAGGAAAAACACATTTACTTCACGCTATTGCCAATCAATATTTAAGCAACAATCCTAAACACAAAGTCATATTCCTTCATTCAGAATCTTTTGTGGAGAATATAGTTAAGTCTTTACAGCACACCTGTTTGTTAGAATTTCAAGATCATTGTCGTTCTGCTGACTTATTTTTAATTGATGATATCCAGTTTATTGCAGGTAAACAACTGTCTCAAAAAGAGTTAACATTTACACTTCAAGCTTTGCTTGAAAACAATAAGCGTATAGCGATAACTAGCCCCTGCTCACCCAACAAATTAGAAGAATTAAGTCTAGCTTTAAGCTCTTTATTTTATCAAGGTACGATGGTTAAGTTAACACAGCCTGATATTGAAATGCTTATTACAATTACTCTTAATGAATTCAGACAGGCCAATATTGAACCCGACACTCAAATTGTGCTTTATTTTGCCCAGCATTTCTCATCAAACATACAAGAATTAGAAGGCGTTATAAGGCGAGTTATTGGCTTAGCTCAGTATACCCATCAACCTATTACATTAAACTTGGTTAAAGATACACTTACTGAGTTCATCCGTTGATTCTATGACTGCTCTACTGGAAAAAGCAGTGGGCTATTGGTGATGATCGAAATTTCTATTCTAGAGTTTAATAGTAAAATTCAACTACACTTAATTTTACTATACTTTAAATTTAAAGCTCTTAGAATTACCTCGAACAAAACACTGAAACAGCTGACACTTGAACTGGAAAATATTGGATACTGATTAACAAACTATGAGCGAATATCGAAGAATTGCAGAAGAAATACTAGTAACTCTTGAAGATTTAAAACATCAAGGGGGAATCCATGTTGACCAATTACCTCACGTATTTTCCAATATTGTGAGACAAGGTGAAATTAACTGCTATCCCAGTTCGACTAAAATTCAATGTTGCCAGCTCTCCCTATTTTTATCACTAAATTCACCTTCATATAGGAAAGGTAAAGGACATATTGATTGCAGGAAAGCCATGGAAAAAATTGTTCAACATATGCAAGGCGCCTGCTTCCAAAAAACAAATGTAGCTCTTTTTGTAACAGATAATTGGAATGCCACTGCTTTTGAAGAATGGCGAGCTAATTTAGAACATATTAAAGGTACCTGTCATATTGAAATTTATTTACTCTCCGGACGAACTGCATCCGAGATTCATATATAAACTTAAGAGTAGGCCAAGTTTTTCACATATTGGTATAGAAAACTTCATTTAATCAAAAAACAACTCTCAAAATGACATTCTATTTAAGGTTCTTGCCTTTGTTGCTGAGTTTCCTCTCATTATCATCTAATGCAGAAAGCTATCGTATTGCCACTGGCTCCGAAAATGGCGTCTATAAAGCTTTTAGCCAAAATTTAATTAAGGATTTATCCACACTAGAAAACCCACAAAACTTTTATTTAATTGAAAGCTCAGGCTCAGTAGAAAATATATCTCTACTCAGGTCAGGTGTTGCAGATCTCGCTATACTTCAACAGAACATTGCTGCAGAAGCATATTTCTCAGGGGATAATCCATATAAAGGCTTCGAAGTATTAGGGCCAATTTACCCTGAAATACTACAGATTGTTATTTTTGGGAGGAAAAATAACAACCATACATCACTGACAATTACAGAAGTAAGTAAATTACTTAAGTTAAAAAAAATAGATCAGGTTTTCATTGATGGAGATGGAACCGCCAGTCATCTTTCAATAGAAAGGTTATTGGCTTTACATGGAATTGGAGAATCAATAATACCCTATACCTTTACAACTAATATTAATGAACCCAAAAATTGCAAATCAATTTGCTTAGCTATCAGCGTTGACAAATTTTCAAATATTTTTAATGAATTTAACTTGGAAAATGCTAGTTATGTTCAATTATCAATCCAAGAATATATAGATCTAAATGGAAAAATAGCTGGTTTTAATTTGTTTCAAATTACACAAAAAAATGATAAACCATTCTTAGCTCTTGGAACATGGGCAATTGTCGTGTCCGGCCACACACTTGATAGCGCTATCTATAATAATTTAAAAGATTCTATCGAGAATTATATTGCCCAAGTACAAAATAAACTTTCTTCAGGTACTGGCACTGAAATTTCCATTGTAGAAATTTTACCAAGCAAAGAAATAAGAAAAATACCTAGTTCTGACTATATAAAAACAGCTGTATTTAGTAGCCTTCCCCTATCAAGGGGATTAGAAAAAAGTTTACAAAACAACCTATCCTTAAAAGCTGTACTTTTATACCTATTATTGATTATTTCTTTGTATTTCTTATGTAAAAAACTTTTTTCTCTGCAATATGAACAAGTTTGGCACAGATACCAACATTTTATATATAGTGCTGGTTTTTTGGTCTTGGTTTTTACATTATTTGGAAAACTGATACATTTATCAGAAATATCTTTAGTCGCTGAAACTGGAATAAATTCCACTCTAGCCACATACACACTGATAGATATGTATGAGTGGATTACGATTTTTGCATTTACTGGATACAATGGAACAGCGTTCCCTGTTTCGACACTTGGACAACTCATATCAACCTTTTCTCATTTCATTGGGATTGGAACAGCTCTGTTTTCAGTATTGGCAGAAGTTATTTTTATGAAAAAACAGAAAAAAAGAGAGGCTGGAGAATATATTATGAATTTATCTAATCATATTGTAATTTGTGGTGGTAATGACCAGCTACACCAACTTATAAATAATTTAGAAAAAGCATTCAATGAATACAATGAAAAACTACCAAAAGTAGTCATTATTTACCCGCATTTCCAGCAACTATTAGATAAAAGTCCCGCATTAAAAAAGTCACACGAGCTTGGGAAAATTGAATATATTAAGGGCGCTGTAAGAGAAGAGTCTACACTTGAGTCTGCATGTATTTCCTCAGCAAAGATGATCTATTTAATAGCTGAAGATAAAACAATAAAGAGTGATGAGAAAACCTTATTACGAGCCTTATCAATTTCTAGATTTTGCCGAAAAAAGAAAAAGTTGGTTTCGAATGAAGATATTGATTCTGCTTATATGGTTGCTGAAATAAGTAATGCAGACTTTCATGATGCTTTAATAAATGCCGATGTTAATGAAATAGTAAACACATCTAATTTATCAGAAAATTTATTAATCCAGTCTGCTTTAAACCCCGGCATTTCGGAAATAATCAGCAGCTTACTAGCCATCGATGATGGTCACGAATTCTACAATATTAAAATTTCAAAATATCCAGAATTATCAAATAAAAATTTTGACCAACTATTAATAAAACTCCGAGAAAAAACAATACTTCTAATTGGTATCAGGGTTGGGATTCTGGACCATTCAGGACAAGAAGTTATTGATGCTAATTTAGTAAGAACTGAACTTAAAAACATTGGCCTCAATAGACAAGTATTAACGAATCCTCACGAAAAAAACGAAATCGACTATAAATCAGGATGTAATGATACGCTTGTTGTACTCGCAGAAAGTAAAAAAACAATTGAAAGAGCACTAAAAACCTACAAGTCAGTTTAAACGTCAAGAGACTATAAAATGAAAATATGGGCATTCAATAAAGTTAGCGACCCTGTAGCAAGGGATCTAGTTTATCAATCAATAAAAAGTGGGAAATCAAGGTTTGGCTGGTCCAGGACTAATAAAAACGACTTAACATCGCCCGCAAATATATCAAAAACTAACTCTAAACAACAATTTCTAAAAAACATTAATATAGGTGACTGGATAGTGCATATCAATACGCCTGAATGGGGGAAATGCGTTGCTGTACAAACCACTTCACCTTATCAATTTGATGCGGGCCTTCAATGTAGTTGGGGAACTGATTTTAGACACTGCTTTGATATCGATATAGATTCTTTAATTGAGTTTAATCGTAGAGATAAAAATATACTTCCTTCTGTGAATTTAAACCCACGCCAAAGATACCACCAAATATATAGTGTTGAGGACTTTCTTAAATCGATAGATAATTTAAAGCACAACAAAGTTAATCTTAGCACTAATGAAAGTAAACAAGAATACCACCTAAAGGATAAGGTACAACATTATTTAAAAGAGATAACAGCTCATATCCATGAAATGAACAAAGGTAAAGATTTAGAAGTTTTCTTAGCAAAGGTGTTCAGAAAAATCCCTGGAGTTGTAGAGGTTATTGAAAACGGCTTGGGTGGAGGTACAGACCATGGTGCAGACCTTATTGTAAAAACTCGCTCGCCCGTTGGTAACCTTGATTTTGAAAATATTATTATAGTGCAGGTTAAATCATTCCAAGGCAATCACTTTGACTTACATGCGGTAAATCAAGTCAAAACTGGAATTGAAGAATATAATGGTACTGCAGGCATGATAATAACAACTGCTCAGCGAACTGAAAAATTAGAAACTAAAATTGAAGAAATTTCAAAAGATATAGATTGCCCTATTGATCTGCTTGCCGGGGATGACGTAGCGAAATTCGTTATAAAACATGCTAGCGACCTAGTCTTTAGAGTATAAGAAAACACCTTTTTCATAGTGGTGAAAAACTTGTATACCTAGCGCTTTCGGTCTCTACCCGTTATTTTACAAGCAGATTTTTTAACCTTCTGCACAATTATTAATTTTTCTAAAAGGGCTTTCTATGTGGAACCAGAAATTAAGTATATTTTCCTCTGGTCTCCACCTTGTGTAATAGCGATTTTTTTGCTCTTTCATTGAACAAAATGAATCTTTTAATTTCAGTTTAGCTTTGGAATTACTATGGGTTAAATCGTATTAGATCTTTCATCAAGTATTTCCAAGGCTAAAAGGTTGCCTCCCGTTTACCCTTGATTATCCCTAGTCAAAAGGGGAATATAAATTAAAAACACTTGGTTCATAGGACTGAAAATCCTCGTGTCGACGGTTCGATTCCGCCCCTGGGCACCATTATTGTTACACCCTTCCAATAAACCCCACAGTATCTGCGGGTTGATAGATTTACAAAATCTCCTATTATCTTTACATTTCTGTAAAAAAATAAACAGACCACTGTTCATGCGACTTATAACCGTTGCCTAATTCCTTACCACTTGGTTTTATTTTTAGTAAAATACACCAGTAACCTAATAAATTTTCAATAAAACTTTATCTGACAGCCATTAATATTGTTTTATAAATATTCATATTAATCCCAAAAACACCTCTAAAAACCGCCATACCATATTTCTTACCCGCTTCATTAGTTAAGGCTTTTCATCATAAGCGAATTAGGCCGCTCTCACAGCCACTAATCAGAGAATAACAAAATCAATGGCTTACGATTTTGTTATTCAAGAGGTCAGGCTTTATAAATAGAGCTGATTCTTAATTTACATTAATGCTCATTACCGTGTACGAAAACAACTTATACCTTCTATTTTGTATTCAATCATCCCAGTCTGGATATTGTTCAGGTGGGGTACCCTGCTGTTCAATGACTTTTGGTTTTAGACTATCCGAATCGGCTTCCATGAATGACTCCACAACAAGTAAAAATTCCCAGTCATCACCAAAATCAAAATGAAATATAAGCTCCATGCCTTTATATAAGGGTAGTTGCCCCACCAGGTAATCACTAGTCCCCCACTCATTGCCACTATCTGCATATGAATGCGCAATTCTTTCAGTAATCCCACAATCATTTTTGTATACAAACTCATACAGATGGTCGTTATTGAAATTAAAAGCAGTTAAAATACTACTCGCTAATTCATCAAGATCGATTGTACTTGGAATAGCTAATTTACGATAAACCTTACCAAGAGAAGCCTTAAATATAATCTCTCCTTCTATTACATCATCGGTATCTTCTGGCTCTAAATTATTTATCCAGGTAGGAATGTATGCTTTTACCTCAGCTCCCCAGGATTCGATTTGTTCATCATCCGAAATTTCAAATTCAAAAGAGTTAAAAGAGTTAAAAGAGGCCGTTTCCTTAGCAAAGCATTTTAATAATGCTTCCCCCCATTTTGTCGGTTTTATTTTAACAATAGGCCAGTTTTCTTTACTCATTGCAGAATCCAGCGCTATGCTAACAAAACCGAATAGCTCCATCAGTGCTAAATTGTGAAACCCAGGCCTGTAGCGTAGGGATTCAAAGATATTGCGACTCTGACTTAAATCACAGCCTTTCTTCAAGGTCTGCTGAAAGAAACTGGCACTTTCATAAAAATAGTTTTTGCAAAACCCTCTGTCACGCTCTCCGATTATTTCATCACTGCCTCTATGCCACCAAGCATAAAATAATGCAAAATATCGTTCTGATGGATTTAATGAATGCCACTTTTCTAGAGCCACATCACTAATTATCAATTTAACGTCTTTTTTTTCAGTTACGATATAACTTAAACCAGAAGCTCTCAGCAAAAGATACAAACCATTAATATGAGGAAAAGACTTTTGTTGAGGACGCTTAAGCTTACTTTCTAAAGGCGTTGACATCAGCTGGTTAAGTGATGGAAGCAACTTGATAGAAAACAAATGATTTTTCTTTGAAACAGCAATACCTGTCGTACCAATAAAATCAAGTAAGCTAGAAAAATCCTTTAGCAAGGTACCTGGTTCATTATCAATAAATGTTTGGTTTTTTACATACTGAATTTCACTTGAGGTCAATTGTGTTTCTAACTTATTCATGGCATTGTTTAGCTTAAAGGGCATTAGGGAGGCGGTTTTTTCTTTGATATGTATCTATAAAAGATGGCAATTTAGATAAGAAAAATCTAAAAAGAAAAGGAGTATTGCAAGGAAAGACCCCGCAAAAACGCAAACCCTATAAAAAAACGGCTACATTCTTTTCTCAATTGATTAGTTTTGATGTCAAAAAAACTTTTATGAAGCATAATTCTATAATAGATCCCACGGGGTTTTATCAATTGTGGCACGTAAATATAATAGACTCCTAGTATACGCTTTACTGATCAAATTAAATGGATAGGCAGTTTGTATAAGATAGCTGCTAGCTTATTTTACAATACAAGTACCGTAGCGGCATACTGACTTTTACCGAGCTTACTGAAAAGAAAATGAGTTTGATTTATTCCAAGAAACAGACAAAAACAATCTAGTTAATTTGAGTTGGTGGCTGATGAGGCTAAATAAGAAAGTGCTGGAATTCGACGAAAACACTCTGAGTGTTGATGCTATTTAGGCACCTCTGCTAGTGAATATTAACAGAGGTGCATTTTTATATGGAGTTATTATTCTTCAAAAACATTATTAAATCTTTTTGCACCTTCATACAGCTGAGCTTCTTGCTCAACAGATGTGTTGTCCATATAATTCAAATGCTCTGTTTCTCTGCTTTTTAATATTGTAACAAGTCCAATTGCAAAAAAACTTAGTACTACAACAATTAAAATATAAGTTCTATTGTTGTTTTTTTCTTCTTCAGCCATGTTTAAACCTCTCAGTATTATTGTAACTATAAGTAATAGCTAGCAAGTCATTTGATATTTTTAATCTAATTATTTTGTACTAAAAATGACTTGAGTATTTGTCGACTCTCTAAAATTAGAATATTATCGACTTCTGATTATCGACCTACGAACACTATTATGTCAATGTTTAACTTAAATATATTAAGGGTAATTGAACCACTTTAGTTTTCTGGGTATATCTATTGCGTATTCCGGCAATCGTGAACACTTCCCTTGCCCACCCATCGGACTCCCAAGAAAACATTGAGTCAGGTCCTTGAACCCATAGACTTAGACTAACATAAGCAATAACCATGTATTTTAAAGCTACAGCGAAGTTTTGATGAATATAAAAGATAATGAAGGTTGAGTTTTTCTCAGCACCATTTCAGATTATTAATACTATATTAACAACAACACCTTACCGTTTTTTATGGGATATCCTTAAAATGCTCTTTAGGCATCTTAAAGATTATCTATTTCAACATAGATGTCTGATTTATAATTAGTTTATTGATTTCCGTTCGAACACTATATAGGCACCTGATTACCCATCACTTTCCGCCACTGTGTAGTCCTTTAATTTGAATGGGCAACAGGTAGGAGCGTTGTCATGGAATTATTCCTGTATTGTTCGTTATCAGCAGGCAATACTGTCTATGGAAATTGGCTGAAGATTATGGGTAATCAGGTATAGGTATGCTTTCTTGACAAATATTCTCACTGTCATTTTTGCTCAGTGCTTTCTTAATAGGCTCACAAAAGAAACCGCTACAGTAGATTGAAACCTTAATGAAGGGTTGTTTTTCTACTAGATTCATGGATCAATGTAAATGCGAACAAATCTCATTGGCATATGTGGGTTAATTTGTGTATTATGCTCTTCTTAATACTGTAACTGGAATCGGTTGCAATTAGAAAGAAGGTTGTTCATTATTATTGGTGATGATGGAATGAGAAATTTAAAGTGGAGGAAAAGATGAAAAATAAGTTTTTAATTGGGGTGGCTATTATTTGTATGATGGCCTCAGGCTGTGCAACAACTTATGATACTGAAAAATCCGATTGGTCGGGCGGCCGAGGTTTTTCTCAAACACAGTTGAAAGATGATATTTGGCAAATTGATTTTACGGGTAATACACATACAGACAGTGAAACCCGGAAGAATTATATTTTACAGAAAGCAGCCAAAGTTGCGGCTAAAGACAGTTATTCTTTTTTTAAGATAGTACAAACAGAGACATCAGAGGATGCTGAAAAAACAGCAGAAAAGGATGATACCAGAGCTCGTGGCAGAGCTAAAAGACCGTATGTTCATAGCAATACTTTCACGACGATGACCATAAAATTGTTGAATAAAAAAGAAGGCGTTGATGGAATTGTTTACGATGTGAATTCTCTGCTGAATTCAAAACTAGACTAAAAGCTAATATAGAAGGAATGTCTTCGAAGAGCGAGGGTGTTACATTTTACAATTGACAAGCTGTAAAAATTATCAACAGATGCGCAAGTCAGAAGCATGGATTACTGCATTTATATTACTGGTAAATTTCAGCCTTATGGGTGGGCTTGAATTTATTCCAATATTTCGAATAAATTCAAGCCCATTTCTAAAGCTTTAGCAAGTTAGGAATCACACGGTTTTCGTATATTTTATCGTTCACCTGCCTAAGCAATGTTAAAAAAAATTAGAATGCCCATTGTGTACGTAATGTGAAAGCATCAATTTCGTTGACGTCACCTGTTAAACCAGCTCTAGCATCAACATCAAATGCTCGACGGTAATCAGCCATCAATCGGACGTTTTCGTTTAAATACCAGTTTAAAGCAACAGTAACCGCCTTTTCACTACCTAAATTAAGCTGGTCAGAGTTCATATCTGCCTGGTCATAACGAGCCGCCAGTTCTACTGCACCCCAACCTCCATCACTATTAAAGCTAAAGTTTTTAGCAGGTTTTAAACGCTTAAATTCACCATCTGAACCTTTATAAGAGCGTGACTCGCCCGTTAAAGTCCAACCTGTTTGTACATAGAATGTATTGAAGTCTAAACTAGTCTCGCCATCATCACGAGTTAACCAAGTATAGGCGTATTCACCTTGAACCGAGAACGGACCCTGCATATAAGCGGCTTCGAAACCTGCAATGGATAAGTTATCAGCATTAAGAACACCATCTTTTGAGGTTGAGGTTAATTTTAAGTCTGACATATGCGTGGTTTCATAGCTCAAAGGAGTCCCTTTACCACCATTTAAAATGTCATTACTTGAACTGGCTTCTCTAAAACCACCGTATGCACCTAAATGTACTACTTGGTCTTTTAGGTTAATCGGTGTATAAGTCACTCGAGAAGTCATACCCCAGCCTTCGTCACCACTACCGCTATCACTTGAGCCAACAGACTCACCATAGAGACCTAGTTGGGCTGACCAGTTTTTACCCTTTGCTTTTCCATGTAAACCGATTGCACGATCAAAAGCATGGCCTGTAATGGTATTAACTAAAGAACGTTCAGTAAACATTATATCGTTTGAACTTTCTTGTAGTTCCATACTGATCGATTGCTTTTGATGACCCACAGTAAGTTCTAGCCCATCTATACCCGTATAAGTAACGAATAAATCTTTAACTGCTGTATTATTATCAGCAAAATCAAATTCTGAGATATATTTAAAGTCTTCCCACATTACACCTTTCAGATAGATACGGGCACGACGAATTTCAGTACCATTAGTTACTTCATCGCCAGAAATATCCTGGGCGCCACTATGGAAAGTCGCATCTGCATGTAAACGAGCTCCAATTTTCATTTTGAATTGTTTGTCAGCTGTTGCAAACTGCAGGCCTTTTTTATTCAATTTAACACTGACATCATCCATGTCCTTTTTAGTGACAGTTTCTTTTTTAAGCAGTACGCTATATTGTGATTTATTGATTGAACCGTTTTGTAATAATATATCCAGTAATTCTTTATCTGCTGCTTGTACTGACATGCTGCTTAATGTTGCAGCGATTCCCAATGCTAAAACTTTTCTTGTTGTGTTAAGTTTCATAAAAATGACCCTAAAATTATGTAAAAAAATAGTTTTTTGAAAAACTTGTCAGCATTTTAAGGGGGAAATATTACAGGAGTGTTACAGTCGTATTTTTTTTGTTGTTTTGTATTTTATTAACAACAGGCAGGGAGTTTTTGAGCCTTTACAGGTGTTTTTTGATAGTTTTTTATTTGTAACTTCTCAATTACCAGGGGCAAGCAAAGCGCGCTTAGCAACCAAATTCTGAAGCGGAGGAATTGTTTGCTGACCAATGCCATGACGATCAATTAAAAATTGCCAAAATGACACGTCCAATTT
>Ga0209184_1001603_pt1 | contig 13973 bp, 12 predicted proteins | sample EN8Hudsemesocosm_2_FD_184627 | JGI IMG/M metagenome (GOLD analysis project Ga0209184, IMG submission 184627) | Methane-oxidizing microbial communities from mesocosms in the Hudson Canyon - EN8C Hudson Canyon (SPAdes) (version 2) | ecosystem: Environmental > Aquatic > Marine > Cold seeps | place... | reverse complement strand
AGTCAAGGATTATTTTCAATTAACTTTCAGAGAAAGCTTAAACAAAACAACATCTTATCTTCAATACTTAAAGCAACTTCGAACTAGGTTCTAAGCTCTCTCTAAGTAGGCTGCATATCTTAAAGACTTCAGCCTGAGAGTCAAGCGTTTATTTTCAGAAAGATTTTAAAAAAACCTTTAAAAACAACACCTTATCTCAACTCAACCAGTTCGTCCCGAAGGCCGTTCTGTCTGAGCAGGCGGCGAATAATACGCTTATCCACAGCCCCGTCAACTGCTTTCTGGAAATACATTACAAAAGACTGTAATTAGTTCAAAAACCAAAACAACAGCTTAAAAACCGTACGAAACCAGACTAGGAACTAGAGAATAGATAGGAATTGGGCAGATACAAGGAACTTTCAGGAGATTAATAAGAATTAATAGAAGCAGAATAGCAGCGCCTATATAGAGGCATACTATTTTTGACTACTATCCTTCAGGTAATACAAACAACAACTCCTTAGGAATATCCATATCTTCACGCTGCTCTAGTCGAACCGTGACCCTTCTATTTTTTGCCCTCCCTGATGCTTTGTTGTTTGAAGCAATAGGATACCTCTGCCCATGAAAACGTAATGTCAGCATTTCAGGGTTGATGCCTTTTTTGATGAAGTAGCGCTCTACAGACTCAGCTCTTCTTTTTGATAACTGGCGATTATCATATCTGCGCCCTCTATCATCTGAGTGCCCATCTATATATAGGGCAAAGACTCTTGGGTCGCTGTTCATATAGAAAATAATACGATCTAACAACTCTTCGTCTTCAGGACTCAAGCCCTCCTTTCCACCACCAAAATATATTTTATTGCGGGCTACCTGAGAAAAGTTCATTGGTAGAAGCTGATCTACGCACTTCAAATACTTCCTATAAAAGTCCTTAAAATGGATCGCTGACAAGTGTATTTTTATGAATTTTGAATTGTCGTAATACGTACGCCGGGTGATTACAGGCTGCTTTCCTTCCAGCAAAGCATGAAAAAATTGATTACTTCTTTCTGGATCCAACTCAATATTAGGGTGATCATCCACTAAATCTGTAAAACCTAAATTCTCTGATTTTTTGCTTGGGTGCCACGGTGCTGGAGTAATTGATACCCCGGCCTTTCCTACTTTCATTAGGTTTTTTCGTGTCTCCAGTTGGAAAACAATATCTTCTCCCGCTTCATGATAAAACACACCATTACCGTATTCAGGCAATACTTGCTCAAAGCGACACTCAAAAATCGAACCTGATAGTTTCCACTCAGTATTCTCGATAGTACTGCCATATTCCAGAGCATTTGCAGAGCTAGCTATTAAAACTGCCATTAATGCAGGTAAGCACTTTACTAGTCTAAGCATATATAGACATCTCAATTAATCACTTAAAATTAAATCTCAATAGGTTAACGGCCAAAATCCCATAAAGTTAAGGTATAATCACACCTATCTATAGTTAGCTTAGTTAAGGTTCATTACATGACACAACAACTCACCATTACTCGCCCTGACGATTGGCACTTACACCTACGTGATGGTGAAGCGTTAAAGCATACCGTTCCAGCTACCGCAGCTTATATGGGTCGAGCGATTATTATGCCGAACCTGCAGCCACCTATTATGTACGCACGCCAGGCTTTAGAGTATCGCCAACGAATTCTAGAGCAGCGTCCAGAAGGCAGTCAGTTTGAACCACTAATGGTGCTTTATCTTACGGACCGAACAACTCCAGACATGATTCACGCGGCTAAACTTAGTTCCAATATCGTTGCAGCTAAGTTGTACCCTGCCGGCGCAACTACTAATTCTGATTCTGGCGTAACTGATTTAGCAAAACTAGATCCTGTTTTAGAAGCGTTGGCTGAAAATGAAATGCCTCTATTAATTCATGGCGAAGTAACTCACGATGACATCGATGTATTCGATCGTGAAAAACTCTTCATCGATGAGGTTATGAAACCAACGATTGCTCGCCACCCCAATCTAAAAGTTGTGTTCGAACATATAACAACTAAAGAAGCGGCAGAGTTTGTTGAACAAGCCGGCGATAACGTCGCTGCGACAATTACTGTTCAACATTTAGCCTATAACAGAAATCACATGCTAGTCGGCGGTATTAAGCCACATTTCTATTGCTTACCTATTTTGAAACGCAATATCCACCAGCAGAAACTGCAAGAAGTTGCGACTAGTGGCAATCCAAAGTTCTTCTTAGGTACCGATTCAGCGCCTCATGCAAAAGGCGCAAAAGAATCCGCGTGTGGCTGCGCTGGTTGTTACAGTGCTTATGCAGCGATTGAATTATATGCTGAAATTTTTGAAGATTTAGGCGCACTGGATAAACTAGAAGGTTTTGCCAGTCACTATGGTGCAGACTTCTATAACTTGCCTAGAAATACCGATACTATTACCCTTAATAAAGAAGATTGGACGGCTCCGAGTGAAATGCCGTTCGCGGGAGATATTATCGTTCCCCTTAAAGCAGGTGAAGTTATTCGCTGGCAAGTTGCAAAATAAATACTTCCCAATAAACCGTACTCATACTTAATCGCGCGTATTAATCGCGCGTAGTTAACCGCTTAAGGAATATTCCGTGGCTGAGAAAAAAGAAAAATCACTAATGTCACAACGTTTCCGCGGATTTTTACCCGTGGTAGTCGATGTCGAAACCGGTGGTTTTAATTGCCAAACAGATGCCTTGCTAGAAATAGCCGTAGTAACATTACGTATGGATGAAAATGGCTGGTTATATCCGCACGAAGCTATCGATGCGAATGTCATACCGTTTGAAGGAGCCATTCTCGAAAAAGAAGCTCTGGAATTCACAGGAATCGATCCTTTTGATCCTGAGCGTGGGGCTATCAGCGAAGAAGACGCTATGACAAAAATGCTGCAACTGGTTCGTAAAGAAGTTAAATCTACCGGTTGTAATCGTGCAGTTTTAGTCGGCCATAATGCTCACTTCGACCACGGCTTTGTTAAGGCAGCGATTGAGCGTTGCGAAATAAAGCGCGATCCGTTCCACCCTTTCTCAAGTTTTGATACTGCGAGCTTAAGCGCTCTCGGCCTTGGCCAAACAGTACTCGCCAAGTCCTGTATCACTGCAGAAATCGACTTCGATAATAAAGAAGCTCACTCTGCAGCTTATGACACATGGAAAACGGCTGAGTTATTTTGCTTCCTCGTTAATCGCTGGAAAGAACTTGGCGGCTGGCCATTGAAAGACCTTAGTGGTGAACCAGGGGATTCTGAAGAAAGCTTCGCTGATATGTTCAAATAAGTCTTTTGACACACCTCTAAACGAAGCAGTAATTACTGCTAAAGCAGTTCGATCACCTCGAACTGCTTTTTTTTATGCCCAAGATTTAACTCAACCTCATCACCTAAATACTGCCCAATCAATTTTTCAGCTAGAGGCGCTTCTGGAGTAATTGTTCTGATTTTCTTATCACCAAAAACTAATTGTTCACCTCCAGAAACAGGCAACAACCAAAGCCACTGCGGCTCTGATCCAATTTCTTCAATACAGATTAATGCGCCTAAAGCGATTTGGCTCTCTTGTGATAATTCTACAAATTCAAAGTGATTTAATAATATCATTTGGTTTTGTAATTCAGCAATTCTTTCAGATTGGCCATGCGCCAAATAGGCAGCCTCTAAAGCCAGTGTATCGTATTGATTCTCAGGCTTACTTTGTTCATGAGACGCTAGTGCATGCGCTTCGTTAACCGCATTAAGAGTCGCATCGATTTTTTGCTGTAAGCGATCTTGCAGCTGTTTTAATAATTGTTGCTTATTCACAAATTAAGTATTCACCGGTTAATTGCTCACTGATATATTTACGCAGTGCCATTCAAAGCGTGTAGTATTCCGCTAAAGTTAACAGAATTTAAGATACAGATTATAAATTAGGAAACCACACATGAATCATGTTTTTTGTACCTTAATCAAAATTGATGAACTTGATGCCATTAAGGTTGTACATCCATTATTCAACGCTACCTTACTGCTGCAAGGCGCCCAACTTATAGAGTTCAGCCCTAAAAATAATCAATTTGAAAATATGCTATGGCTTAGTCCAAGTGCTCAATATAAACACGGTAAGCCAATTCGCGGGGGAATACCAATTTGTTGGCCCTGGTTTGGTAACCTAGATAAGAATCCTGTGGCAATCCAAGATCAAGTGAAGCAACAACCTTCTGCTAGCGCTCATGGTTTTGCTCGCTCCCTTCCCTGGGAACTGAAAAATATTAATGAAGGCTGCCACCATATTGAAATTACTTTGTTACTCAGCGGTAATTCAGTGAGCAAAGAGGTCTGGCCTTTTGAATTTGAATTAGAAGCCAAGTTTGTATTTTCGAACACCTTGGAGTTAGCACTTACTACAAAGAACGTAGGAAAAGAGCGCTTCTGTATTAGCCAAGCATTACATACCTACCTACCGACTCAAGACATTAACAGCAGCTATATTCACAATACTCACAAACTAGAATACATTGATGCGCTCGATAACTGGGGACAGAAACAGCAGTCTGGCAAGATACAGTTTACGGAGGAGACCGATAGGCTGTATTTCTTCGATGACACAAACTACTCTCTACGTCTAGAAACTCCAAACCATTCCTTATTAATTAATAATAGAAATAGCCAGAGTGCTGTTATTTGGAATCCTTGGGTTGAAAAAAGTAAACGCCTTAGCCAATTCGATCCGTTAGATTTCAAAACAATGCTGTGTATTGAAACAGCAAATGTACTCGATGATTCAAGAAGCATTAATCCTGGAAATGAATCATCAATCTCAGTTGAATTGCGACTAAACAACTAATAACTTCGAGAATATTTAAAACAGCATTACTGCTGTGACTAACACCTTTGTGCTACATCAACAATCAAGCGTCGAAGCCATTTATGGGCTTGATGATGCTGTACTAAAGGTGACCATGCCATTTTAAGCTCAAACGCAGGAACACTAAAAGGAGGCTCTTTCACTAATAAGCGTGAAGTCTCAGCCTGCATCTCAGCTACTTTTCTGGGTAAAGTAGCTACGAGATCATTATTTAACGCGAGTAATGCAGGCATTTGATAATGGCGAGTAAATACCGAAATTTTTCGCTTATGCCCCAACTTACTTAACGCATTATCAACCCAACCTAAACGAATTATTTTTTCTGGATCGATACCAACACCCGCTCCCATTCCTGTTTTACTCACCCAAATGTGAAGACTATCAAGGTATGCCTCTAGATCAAACTGACTAGAATTGGGATGATCAGGATTAACTAGACAAACAAAATCATCTTCCCATAACGTCATTTGATGAAAAGACTGCGGCATTTCATCAAAGCGGTTAATCGCCATATCGACCTTACCCGCCTCGACATCTTTAAAAGTCACATCTGAAGGGGTTAAAACATCTAAAATCACACTAGGTGCTTCTTCACGCAAGCGTTTTACTAATTCGGGGATCAGGGTCGATTCAGCATAATCACTCACCATAATGCGAAAAACTCTATGACTAGAGCTAGCATCAAACTCTCCCTGAGTTTGTAAGGCGGCTTCTAACTCGTTCAATGCTTTACGAATAAGAGGCTGAAGTTCAATAGCTCTTTCTGTGGGAGTCATACCTTCACTGGTACGCACAAGCAGAGGATCATTAAACAGATCGCGTAAACGCTTAAGACCATTACTCATAGCAGGCTGGGTGATGCCTAACTGTTGAGCGGACTTAGTCACACTTCCCTCACGTAAGAGAACATCCAGATAAACCATAAGGTTTAGATCGACGCGATCAATATTCATTTATAAAATCCTGTAAATGAAATCTATTTATTTTATGAATGTCATTAGTGTAACCTACATTAGCCAGAATAATAAGCCGAAAACAAAAAAGCCCAACCTTCAAGCGAAGATTGGGCTTATGCTAGTCAACCGAGACATTTATAAAATCGCCTAAAACTTGTATTTAATACCCAAGTTCAAAGAACGAGGCTTACCCGGTCTATAACCGTATGGCTGTGATGCCACAACATAATCAGATCCTATAACATTATCGAAGGTGCCATACACTTGAAGCGCAGGCACAACTTGATAACTCGCAGAAGCATCTAATACCATATAAGCATCGATAATTTGACTATCTGTAATGCTTCCCTGCCCAGGAGTATCTCGCATTTCGCTCTGATAAAGGGCTGATAGATTCGCTTTCCAAGCATCACGCTGAATGCCTAATTGAGCATTCAACCTGTGCTGTGGAACGTAAGCGAGCTCATCTCCAGAATTAATCACTTGTGCTTTATCACCAAATACACCGTTATCATCGGTAAACGTTGTGCCAAACTCTGCTTGAGTAAAGGTATAGGTCAGCGCTGCTGGGAATGAGTAACCGGCAAATTCTGAGGTTAGCTTCCAAGCGGCTTCAATCCCCATCACTTGCGCTTCGCCCGCATTCACCTGACTATCGATAGCCGCATTATCACAGCCGTTATTGAATCCACATGAACCGGTTAATTGGCTGTAGTCATTGAAGAAAGCGATCAATTCGCCTTGGCCTAAATCAAATTGGTTAAAATCAAAGCGCGCACCAAATTCATAATTCAAACTTTCTTCCGGCTCAACATCACCCTCTTGCCCTGGAGACGTTGCGGAAAAACCTTTATGGACTCCGGCTAAAATACCCACAGTAGAATGAAGCTGAGAATAAATACCGACTCCAGGTAAAAGAACGGATTCATTAGATTCTGTTTTCGATTTAAAGCTGCCATTGATTAAATCATAATTGGTTTGTGCAGCCGTAATCTGCTCACTACGAAGGCCAAGAGTAACTGTGGTTTGCTCAATCGTGATTTCATCTTTTATATAGAACGCGATAGCCGTCGCTTCACCTTTATTGCGCGTCGTTGAATAGACATCCCCCTCTGATATAAGGGCTTTATTCTGCATTAAGAACAATTGCTCAGAATGATCACGTTCGATTTGATCTTGATGATAGCGCAAGCCAATTTCCACATCATTCGTTAGTCCTGCTAGCGGGAAGGAGAAGTTCGCACGAGTTTGAATACCCTGGGAAATATACTGACGACCATTATTACCAATTCTTAGTTTCTCAGAATCATTCGAAGTCGATGAATTACGCTCTCCGGTTAATACCGCATAAAAATCTGAATAACGTGTATTAGTAGGATTTTTAAGTACATCTTGAATATCGACATCAGCATCTGCATGAAAGCCATTAATCTTATACCAATCTCGCTTATAGGTATTCCGATAGACATCGGTATTAAAGGTTAAGCCCGATTGAAATTCTAAATTATGACTTAGCTGTACCTGCTGGTGATCCCACTGCATGTTATCTAGCTGGCTTGAGGCATAACGACGATAAGGATCTGCGTCAAAATCATCGCGAGATAAACCTAAGTAGGTTTCATTCGATTTTTCATCGGCATATCCTAGCTTCAACTGAAAGATTTGGCTTACTTTTCCTAACGACTGCCAACTGGTCTTTAAGCTGACATCGTTGCGCTCAAAGCCCGTCTCTTCTGAACTAGCATCAAGATCCTTAAAACCGTCGGTTGATACATTCAAGCCTTCTATCAAATAACCAAAATCACCGATTTGTTCGCCATAATAAGCGTTATAACGCTGGAAATTATACTGGCCATATTGCGCGTCCAACTCACCTTCTGCAGCAAAAGGAATCGCTCGGCTCACTAGGTTTACAGCGCCGCCAATCGTCGCAGGACCATATTGAGTCGTAGCTGGGCCTTTAAAAACTTCAACAGCACTCATGCGTGATACGTTCGGAAAATAATAAGCGGCAGGGGCTGAGTAAGGTGCAGGACCGGAAAGGACACCGTCTTCCATTAAAGTAACTTTCTTACTGCGCTCCGGCGAAGTTCCCCGCAAGCCAATATTAGGTCGTAATCCATAACCATCTTCTTCTTGCAGATTTACCCCAGGTACGCCGTTTAAAATACGATGAATATCGGTATATTCAAACGCTTCTAAAGCCACTTCATCAATGAGCGTAGCGGAGCCCGGCAAGCGACGAATTTCATCTTCGCCCCCGGTAATGTAGATTTTATCCAAATCTAAGGCTGAAGGAGCGTCCTGCTCAGTATTTAGGGTATCTGCATTTACCAACGCAGAAACAGAATATATAAGACTGAAAGCAACAGGGACTGACTTAAACACTGCTTAACTCCAGAGGATGTAAGAGGTTGAAAATTTAGATGCCAATTAAAACACAAATGAGACTTAATATTAATCGCTAATAAGATACAATAGCTTGATCTGAGTGCCTATTCACTGAGACTTACTTTAGTAAAATTCAAATCATGCTCGATACAAACCTACTCACAGCCCCCGTACAATGGCTCATTGACCCTCAAAGCCGCACCTTTATTGCTTACTGGTTCAGTACACTTTTGCTTGTTTTATTTTGGGTAGGATTTTCGCGGCAACAAAGAATGCCATACCTGAAACAATTGGCAGAAAAGTCATATTGGTGGAATCAATCCACTCGCCAAGATTATTTAATTGTTTTAATTAATGCATTAATTTTTACTGTACTGAGTATTTCATGGTTGATCTTCACCATTACTATCGCTAATAGTGCCTTTAAACTATTAGCAACTATCGCTGAGCCAAGAGCATTGGCCGATGCTTCTAACTTAATACTATTTAGCAGCTTTGCTTTACTATTGATTCTGCTCGAAGATTTTAGCCGTTATGCATTGCATCGATTATTACACTATCGTTGGTTTTGGCGTATCCACCAGCTGCATCACAGCGCGACAACCCTAACCCCCATTTCATTTTTACGAGTTCACCCGCTCGAAAAACTGCTCTACCAATTAAGATCGGCTCTAGTTTATGGCGGATGTACTGGTATCTTCTTTTTTCTAGTCGGCGAGCATCCGCAAGCTTGGATAATTTTCGGCATCAGTGGGGCTAGCTTAATTTTCAATACCTTAGGGGCTAATCTACGTCATAGCATGATCCCGATAAGTTATGGCGCACTTGAAAAAGTATTTATCAGCCCGCTACAACACCAATTACATCATAGCCACAAATACTGCCAAACTAATTACGGCGCTATTTTTTCTATTTGGGATGTCATTTTTTCAACCTGGAGTGCGGGTAACAAACAGGCCCCTCTACCAGCGAAAAACAAACCACTCGTTGACCAATTGTTATTGAAGTCTTTGGATTAATTATGACGAACCTATTCGATTCAACCAATGCCATTAGCCGCCGTCAGTTAATTCAACTCAGTTCTGCTAGCATGGCTGGCTTGATTGTTTTTCCTTCGTTATCGGCTTGCTCCTCGACTGACATCAATCACGATCAATTAATCATAGGCGGTTATAGCCATACGGATAAAGCAGGCGAACGACTAAAAAAGTATGGTGTCTTAGCATTGCAAGCAAAGAATCTGACCCAACATGATGAAGACAACTATTCAGTAATCAGTGACTTCTCAGTGCCCAATGAAGTACACCTAGCTATAATGTCCCCTAATAATAAAAGTATAATAGTAAACTCGCGCAAGCCTAACGCTAGCTTATTAAAGTATTCACTCAGTGGTGAATTGATTGCAGAACTCAAGCCTTTAAAAGATCAACATTTTGAAGGCCATGCCATTTTCAGCATTGATGAAAAATACCTGTATGTGACTGCTTCAGATTTTCATCAAGGCAAAGGAAAGTTATTAAAACTAAATACTCACGACCTTTCTTTAATTGAAATGTATGACACTGGTGGGATTGGTCCTCATGAACTGGTTTGGCAAGCGCCCGATATCATTGCAATTGCCAATACCGGCGTATTAACCCACCCCGACTCTGGACGTGAGATTCTTAATTTAGATAGTATTCAATCGAACGTCATTTTATTTAATACCCTAGACAAGACCATTATCTATCAATGGTCCGTGCCTTTAGCGGGTTTAAGTGCACGCCATCTTGATCGTATGGATAATGGTGATCTAGTGATCGGCTGCCAGTATAAAAAAGAAGATCAAAGACCGCCTTGTGTCGCTTTTGCAAGCAAAGGCAATGACCTTAGGTTCGCTGATACTCAAAATGAGACTCTGCACTGGGACATGAAAGGTTATACCGCCAGTATCAAATCCATTCCTAATAGCGATCAGGCTTTAATCTCTAACCCTAGAGGCCATCTGTTGACTCAATGGCAAGACCCTGCGAGTAATAATGAAACGGAATTAACTCAGCTTGTGAACAAGTATGATATTAAATATAACAAGGGAATTAAGCTCACAAAGAAAGGCAACCAAGCTTGGTTTAGTCAGGGGGCAGGAGAATTATTATTTTGGGATGTTAAGAGCCAGACATTAAATTCAACAACCGTTAAAGTAAAATACAATATCTGGTGGGGTAATCACCTAGGCTAAGAATTAGACTAGGTGTCTCAATTATAGACATCTAACTATAGGCATCAGAATGATGCCTAGTCGTTATCACCTTCAGCATCTTTAGGAACACTAAAACCGAGAGTCAAAACAAACTGGCCTTTCAAATCATCAGTAAAGGCTTTCACATCGTTATCCAGTGCACATAACTTTTCTAAATTACTTACAGCCCCATCGCTAACCGAATTAATACAGGTTTGCTCATCATCAACAGTAGCATCAGTAAGGATATTTTTGAACGTATCATTAATAGCAATATTACTGCTATTCGCAATCACAGTATCCAGCTCAGTTAGCATTTCAGTTGCTAAGTTCTCTTGGCCAGCAGCAATTAAATATTGAGCCAAACCTTGATGGTTATTAGCTGTAAAAATAGCCTTTGCACCCACTGCATTATTATAAACAGCTTCTTTAGCATAAGAGGCAAAAGAAAACTCTAGCTTCTCTGGGTTGAAGCTTTGAGTTCCTGATAGTGGTAAAACGGCCGCTAACTTATCATCCTTCAATTCTTTATCGATATAAAAAAGAGCATCTGAGATAGAGTCTGCTACCCCCTGCAAGCTAGCTACAGAAGTAATATTATACTGAGCATAATCAGATTCTAAGGCTAGCGATCGAGTGACAAGATCCGCAGAGACTTTTTCAGCAAAAGAACAACGATCCGCAAGCTTTATATCATCGGCTTTGGCATTCCAAGCAGTCAGCGCTGACGTTGTATTATTCGGGCCACAACTAACTCCTGTATTTGAATTAAAAAGTAAATACTCCAAACCATCTAAGCCCCGACGAGCCGGAGTTACACCCGTTGTAATGTCATAGCCATCCGCTAAAGAAAATACAACCTCTTCATCCACTTTACAGCTGTCATTTAATGGCCAGCTATAAAACTCATTTCTCGCTGTTGCAAGAGGCCCAAATTGCATCACTTCTAACTGCTGCCAAACATTCATCGACTCTTGCCAAGCCGTTTGTGCAGCTGTTAACGCCGAACCTTCACCAGTACCTGCCGTAAGCGCATCACAATAAGCCGTTGTCTGAGCTGCTAAAGTTTGAGCTTTCAATTTAAAACTCGTAACAGCGGGTACAACTGCGTGCTCAACAATATCTTCAAGCATTTGCTCACAGCTAAAACCATCCGTCGTTAAGTCTTTACAGCTATCTACAACAGAGCCATTGCTTGTCCCCGAGCTATTACAACCCGAAAGGACAATCGCTGGTAATAACAATAAGCCAGTCTTCAGCAAATTAAGCTTTTTCATTTTCAATTCCCACAGATCTAATTAAGCGATATCTAAAAATATAGCTGAGTATATCAAATACGAAAAAGGGCTACCCGAAGATAGCCCTTTTAATCACGTTTTTTTACACAAATTTAACTTGGGTCAAATTGGTGATTACCAGTTGGCAACGTTTTCTGCATTAAAACCATAAGCTGTTTGCATAACTGTGCGTGCAGCTTCTAGTTCAGCAACATAAGCATCAACAGCAGCTTGATCAGCATTTAATAATACTGGCGCTTCAGTAAAGGCTGTGTGTACAGTTTTTAGCTGTTCAACTGAGATCAAAGCAACAGGGCTAAATTGCAGACCTAAAGCAAAACCTTTCATTTCAGACCAGTGTTTAGCAAGATTAGCACTGTTAAATTCAGCAGTATCAAATGCTTCGTAATCTGCAATTACATCATTAATGTAGTGGACAACTGTCGCTGCAACTGCTTTTTCCCAATTTTCTAAAGCAACCTTAGATAGTTTAACTAATTCTGCTTGATAACCTTCACCCAGTACTGGATTAGTGCCAAAGTTCGCCTGAATTAATGCACGGCCGGTTAAGAAAGCATCCATAGCGCCTTTGCTGAAATCAGTTGCAACAGTAGCGCCTTTGTCACGCTTAGCAGCATTTACAGAATGACCAAAGCTGTATTCAGAATAAAGATCGATTTCACCGTCTAGGTTAGTATCGTTATCTTGCTGAGCTTTATTTTCAGTATCTGTATAAAGGTTATAATCATGCGCTGCACCAAAGTAACCAAAACCTTCATCCCATTGGTGCTCCAAAGATGTATAAGGCTTAGTACCTTCTTTATCACCTTCTGAGTTTTGCTTAACTAAGCCTTTATCTGCTTTCAAGTAGTCTTCAGCTGCTTGAGAGTAAGTTACTGAGCCAAGTATGAATTTCTGTACTAGCTGCTGAAGGTCTAAACCTTCGGCCGTGATATAACGTGTAGCAGCGTCACCATCAATAGCAAGATCAGCAATCTGACCGAACCACTGTTGAACCAAAAGTTCAGGTGTTGCGTTTACGCCTTGTCCTTTTTCTGAGTCATCGCCAGTAGTAACAATGTCCCAACCGATGAACTCTGCATTGGTGAGCAAGTTATCTTTACCCGCAATCTTGCCTTGTAGGTTTTTGTCCCCAGAAACTGAAGAAAAATCAGACTGTACTAGAGTTGCATTTTCTGTTTTCAACGAAATGCTCACTGGCGTTGCTTCAGCACCACCACTGTATACGTTCGTCGAAACCAAGTTGCCCGTCGTATCCTTAGTACCTTTAGCATAAATAGCATTCAACATGGCTAAGGCAGTATCTTTATCGGCAGCATTTTGCAATTCATCCGAACCGATCAAACTTTTTAGCTCGCTAATCAATATATGACGAGAGGCCTGACCAGAGTGTGAAACTGAGCTATCACCAGTAATCAGCTTACTTTCAAAAGTATAAGTTGCTGGAACAGACAAGCTATTATCGTTGTCATTATCATCACCACCACAAGCGGCTAACAAGATTGCTGCGGATAATACGGAAATGCCTTTAACCAATTTCATAAATACACCTTAAATAATCTGAACTTTTAAAACTTGGCAGCAGTGTACCGATTTGACTTCTAAATGCAATAAATAATAAGAACTACTATCATTTAGATTTGTAATTTATTGTTTTATGTCAGCTTTCTGCTGGATATTCCGTATTTCGCCAAATTTTAGGCATAAAAAAACCAGCACTAACGTTCGTCAGAGCTGGTTTCTATCCACCTCAGATTAAGGTGGAAGGTATGAACCAAGCCTACTCAGCTGGAGCCGCTTCATCCAATAAAGGCTTCAATTCGCCTTTACCGTGCATCTCAGTGATGATGTCACAACCGCCAACTAACTCGCCTTTAACCCAAAGCTGTGGGAACGTTGGCCAGTTAGCGTATTTAGGCAAGTTTGCGCGAATTTCTGGGTTAGACAAGATGTCTACATAGGCGAACTTCTGACCACACTCCATAACGCTCTGAACTGTCTGTGCAGAAAAGCCACACTGCGGAGCATTTGGAGAGCCTTTCATGTACAACAAGATGTCGTTGCTTTCAATTTGCTCTTTGATTGAGTCCATAATATCCATAATGCTACCTATATCTGTATTTGATAATAATGTTTGGGCGGATTTTACTGATTTTCCGACTGTTTTACTAGGTTAATAGCCTTTATGACACAAGCTATTGATCTTTATCACGATCGACCACTTATCTAGGCTCTGTCTTTAA
>Ga0209184_1001602_pt1 | contig 13977 bp, 10 predicted proteins | sample EN8Hudsemesocosm_2_FD_184627 | JGI IMG/M metagenome (GOLD analysis project Ga0209184, IMG submission 184627) | Methane-oxidizing microbial communities from mesocosms in the Hudson Canyon - EN8C Hudson Canyon (SPAdes) (version 2) | ecosystem: Environmental > Aquatic > Marine > Cold seeps | place... | reverse complement strand
AGAGGTGATAGAAAAGGCATTCGGACATAAAACATATTTCCTTTACGTTGAAGAGCAAGGGAAAATAAAGGGTATTTTGCCCTTGGTACATGTAAACAGTCTGCTTTTTGGCAATGCCTTAACTTCTTGTGCATTTTGTGTTTATGGTGGAATTGTTGCTGATGACCACGAATCCTATATAGAGTTAGATAATAAGGCTTGTGAATTAGCAGAACAGTTGGGTGTTGATCATTTAGAAATGAGAAATAGAACTCAAATCACACCTGAGCGTCCACATAAAGAACTCTATGTCACTTTCAGGAAAGAACTTGATGATGATGAAGAAAAAAACATGCTGGCAATTCCGCGTAAACAACGTGCGGTAATAAGGAAAGGTATAAAAGCAGGGCTTATTAGTGAAATTGATCCGGAAATAGAGCGTTTCTATCAGGCTTATTCAGAAAGCGTAAGAAACCTTGGGACTCCTGTTTTTGCAAAAAAATATTTTTCAATATTAAAGCAGGTGTTTAAAGAACAGTGTGAAATTTTAACGGTGCTAGATAAAAATGGACAGTTGATTGCGAGTGTAATGAACTTTTATTTTAAAGATGAAGTGTTACCGTATTATGGTGGTGGAACTGAACATGCCCGTTCAGTACAAGGAAATGACTTTATGTATTGGGAAGTGATGCGTCGTGCAGTGGCAAAAGGGATTAAGATATTTGATTATGGCAGAAGTAAGGAAGGCACAGGTTCATATCGATTCAAAAAGCATTGGGGGTTTGAACCAAAACCGCTTTATTATGAATTCCATCTGGTTAAATCAGATAGCATTCCAGATATAAACCCATTAAACCCAAAATATAAGATGTTTATTGCTGCATGGAAACGATTGCCTTTGACAGTGAGTCAAATCGTAGGACCATGGTTAGCTAAAGATCTAGGCTGATTGCTTATTAATCAATGACTAATCTCTTCCCTGACTATGGTAGGGCAATGTTGTTGACTTAGGAAGTGAGGCTTTAGCCTCGTTTGCCTCAGGCGAGGCTAAAGCCTCACTTCCAAACAGACCTAGCTTGGTTATGGGGCCCTGTTTTGTCTTAATTCACCAGAATTGACTATGGTGGGAGGCATTGAACGTGATTTTTATATGTTTTTACCGCAAACAGAGACAGTTTTGACGATTTATAAAAGATATTTATTTGATTGAGAGGTGTTTTTTGTTGTCTAGTCGATTGCGATAGGCAATAGTTTTATTGTATTCATCAATGATATTTTGCATTTCTCTGTTTAAATATAAAAGAGATAGAGGCTATTGGAAACTTTTGCGTTTTATAGTTACACTGCAGCAGCAGTCGCTTATTTAGTATTATTTGGTTTATCACTTTTAGGTATAAAAAAGAGTGTCTTTGGCTTAGCTTGCGTTATTACTTTTCCTTTCACTGTACTGTGGGCAGTCTTTACAGTATTCGTTCTACAAACGCCTAGTTTTTATATCCAGGATATTTTACCCATTGAATCATTGCGTAATTTGTCTTGGTTTTACTTTCTTAGTGTATTGATATCCAAGCAACAGTTCGATAATCAATATTATTTATTAAAAACTCATAAGCAGGCTCCCGTTGTTTTTTCTGTAAGCCTTTGTGTTATTGCTTTGGAAGCATTGCCAGAATTACGCTATCAAGTCCAACAAATTATTGGCGTTGATTTTCGCTCCTTTGTACATATCTTTTTTTCCCTTATCGGTTTGATTTTAGTTGAGCAACTTTATCGGAATGCTTTGCAAGAACAGCGATGGGCGATCAAATTTCTTTGTTTAGGGATAGCATCAATTTTTATCATTGACTTTGTTCTTTATAGCAAGTCGCTGTTATTCCAAGAATTAGATATGTTGTTATGGGAGGTAAGAGGCGTGGTTAATGTCTTGGCTGCACCTTTACTTGCTATATCATTAAATAGATTGAGCAAGGAGCAAGTGGTCGTTAAGGTCTCTAATAAAGTTATATTCCATAGTACGGTTTTATTAGGTGCTGGGGCTTATTTGCTTATCATGTCTTTGGCTGGCTATTATATAAAGACATATGGGGGGGATTGGGGGGCAATTGCTCAAATAAGCTTTATATTTTTAGCCATCATTTTATTATTAGTTTTTTTTGTATCAGGGAAAATAAGGGCACTCATTAAAGTTTTTTTGGGTAAACATTTTTTTCAACATCGTTATGATTATAGAGATGAATGGAAAAAACTGAGTGAAAAAATTTCAGAATTAAATACCTTGAATGATTTATCCAGTTTAATTGTGAGTACAATGGCCACTATAGTGGATAGTTCTAGGGGTGGTTTATGGGTGAAAAATGATAAAGGAGATTTTTACCTGTCGACAGAGCAAAATTTAGGTGAGCATTCAAAACAGTTGATTTTAAAAAATGAAGATTTAATTACCTTTCTAACCGAAAAGCAATGGGTAATTGATTTTGTAGAATACTTTAATGATCCTGATGTGTATGCAGGTATAGGGCTTGATGAATGGCATGCAGAATTAGATGATATATGGCTTATAATTCCTTTATTTCAAAGAAATAATTTACAGGCATTCGTGGTGTTGACACAGCCGAGAGTATCTAGGCAAATTGACTGGCAAGATCATGACTTGTTAAAAATGACGGGAATGCAACTAGCGAATGCATTAGCTTTAACACAAACGAGTGATGACTTAAGTCGGGCAAGACAATTTGAGGCCTATAACCGATTTTCTGCTTTTTTGGTTCATGACCTTAAAAATTTAGTTGCGCAAGTCTCTTTAATCGTCAAAAATTCGGAAAAACATAAACGAAATCCAGAGTTTATAGATGATTCGATTGAAACATTAGAAAATGTAGTCAAAAAAATTGATCAGATTCTTACTCAGTTAAAAAAAGGTAATAGTCAGCAAAGTAATCAAGGGAAAATTGATTTGATAACAATTGTAGCCGATGTGAGCCTGCAACAGGCAGCTAATAAACCGACGATTACAATTAAAATGGATGCTGAAGAATGTTGGGTTTTAGGGGAAAAAGAAAAAATGACTGCGATACTTGGGCATTTAGTTCAAAATGCCCAAGAAGCAACTGATGATAATGGTTCTGTTAATATTGATGTGACTAAAGCAGAGGATGAAGTTGTAATTGAAATAACGGATACTGGCTGTGGGATGGATGAGATATTTATTCATCAAAGATTGTTTAAGCCCTTTGATACCACAAAAGGAAATGCAGGAATGGGAATAGGTGTTTATGAAGCACAGCAATATATACTGCAGCAAAAAGGCAGTATCAATGTGAAAAGTAAAATAGGTCAAGGGACGACATTTACTTTGTCATTCCCCGTCGCCCTGAATTAAGGGCGAATAAAATCACAATAGAAAATGAAATAGGTTTGGATTTTTTTGCAGTAGTCACTGTGGAAATGATCTTATGAATAAATAAAAACATTAAATTGAGATTATGGAAACAAAAAAAGTATTGCTTATCGTGGAAGATGACCCTGGAATACAAAAGCAGCTTAAGTGGAGTTTTGATAACTATCAAACGGTTATAGCGGGTGATAGAGAGGAAGCAATTACAGCTGTCAGACGATTTATACCTAGTGTGGTTACATTAGATTTAGGCTTGCCCCCCGATCCAACAAATGCAAGCGAGGGGCTGGCAACATTAAAAGAAATATTGCAGCTAGCTCCAGCAACTAAGGTAATTGTTGTAACCGGAAATGATGAAAGGGATAATGCAATAAAAGCAGTTGCCATGGGGGCTTATGATTTTTACCATAAGCCTGTTGACCTTGATATATTAAACTTAATCATCGAGAGAGCTTTTCAATTAGCCCAATTAGAAAATGATAACTTAATATTACAGAAACAGGCTGAAGAACCCTTAAAGGGCATTATTGCAAGCAGTGAAAAAATGCAAAAACTATCTAAAATGATAGAAAAAATTGCACCGACCAATGCAACCGCTCTATTATTAGGCGAAAGTGGAACAGGAAAAGAAGTCCTGGCAAGAGCAATACATAATTTAAGCAAGCGCTCCCAAAAGCCTTTTGTAGCAGTAAATTGTGCAGCGATTCCAGAAAATTTGCTGGAAAGTGAATTGTTTGGCTATGAAAAAGGAGCCTTTACAGGGGCAAGCAAGCAAACACTTGGGAAAATAGAACATGCAGAAGGGGGGACTTTTTTTCTGGATGAAATAGGCGACTTACCTTTCTCGTTACAAGCAAAATTATTACGCTTTATTCAGGAAAGAACGATAGAGCGCTTAGGTGGACCTAAAGTGATTCCCGTAGATGTTCGAATTATTTGTGCGACACATCAAAACATACAAAAATTGATTGATGATAATTTATTCAGAGAAGATTTGTATTATCGAATTAACGAAATAACAGTAAAAATTCCCCCATTAAGAGAGAGAGAAGGGGATGCACTTGTTATTGCTACTGCACTATTAAGGCGATATAGTGATGAAAACGGAAAAAATGTAAAAGGCTTCTCACAAGAAGCGGCACGATTAATTGAAAATTATCAGTGGCCAGGGAATATTAGGCAATTAGAAAATAAAATCAAACGCGCTGTTATTATGGCGGAGGATACTATATTAACTCAGGAAGATTTGGATATTGGTCAAGTAACTGAAGAAGAAATCCCTCTAAATTTAAAAACAGTCAGGGAAATCGCAGAAACACAAGCAATAAAACGAGCACTTGTATATTCAAATAATCATATTTCAAATACAGCGAAATTATTGGGCGTAACACGACCAACACTTTATTCCTTATTTACTAAATATGGGATTGAAATATAGCAGAGTGTTATTTTGTGATAGCTAAGCTAAGCTGAGTTAGTCGAGATTACAACTGACAGAGTATTAGTGTACATCCTGTTCAGAAGGGTATTATGGAACGGTAATATATGGGGGGTTATAAATACTGATCAATTTCATGAGCTTTAAGTCCCCAGGCCATCAATGTCTCAACGGTATTATTTGCACGATTTAGTCGCCCAATAGCGATATCAAATAAATTTTTATAAAATAAGTATCCTATAGCGGGGTTGTCGTCTAAAAATATACTTAATCTTTCGCCGTTAATTTCTAGTAATTGTGCTTCTGTTATTGCAGTTACGGTTGCAATACGAGGTAATGATGAATGTAAGCAGCTTTCTCCAAAAATAGTACCAGCTTTTAAATCGCCCATGCCTGGTTGAATATGTTTATTTCCTCCTAGGTCAACTCGTCCAGTTACTCTCAACTCGCCTTCTTCAATAAAAAAAAGAGAAGTTCCTAGCTCGCCAGCAGTTACAACAATATCTTTGATATTATAGTGCTTACGATTCCAGCCCACCCCTTCAACTAATTGTGAAGACTTAAGTATATTTTTCAGTATATTTTTCAAGCATTTTCCTTGTTATTTAATGGCTTTAAACGTAAATATTGAGAAGTAGTAAAGGGGAATCACGTTCTATCATACTAAGTAAAAAATATTTTAGCACATTGACACTATTTTAAAACTAATGTTAGCTGGCTTATGACAACATTTAAGCATTTGTGAAAAGCAAAGAAAAGTTTTAATTCAATGTTGATATGAATACACATGGAGTTAGAAATATGATGATTTCTGTTTAAGTAGTTTTACTCGTATACTGGAAGCTCGAATTTAACAGTAATATCAAAAAATACTAGTGTTTTGTATTGGTCTATAATTAGAAATAATTGTTAATTACATCCAAGGCAGATGCATGTCAGATAATTTTACATTCGACTACAATGAAGCATTCTCACGAAATATTGGCTGGGTAACGCAACAAGAACAAAGCATACTGAAAAATAAACGTATTGCAATAGCAGGGATGGGTGGCGTTGGTGGAAGTCACTTGCTAACGCTTATTCGTCTCGGTGTCGGGAATTTTAATATAGCAGATTTTGACACATTTGAACTGGCAAACTTTAACCGTCAAGCAGGAGCTTCCATACCTCATCTTGATCAAGAAAAGTCTGCAACAATGGGGAAATTAGCACATGCTATTAATCCTGAGCTTGAAATTAATCGTTTTGATCAGGGAATAACAAATGAAAACCTGGATGATTTTTTAAATGGAATTGATTTATATATTGATGGTTTAGATTTTTTTGTACTTGATATTAGGCAAAAAGTATTTGCTCGCTGCTATGAGTTGGGTATACCTGCAATAACAGCGGCGCCATTAGGGATGGGAACAGCACTATTAACATTCATGCCTGGAAAAATGAGTTTTGAAGAATACTTCAGGCTAGAAGGGCACACGCCGATGGATCAACAAATTCGTTTTTTAATTGGTTTATCGCCTGCCTTTTTACACCAATCTTATCTCGTTGACAAAAGTCGTGTGGACTTTGAAAATAAAAAAGGCCCGTCAACACCTATGGCTTGCGAGCTTTGTGCAGGTGCTACAGCTACGGAAGCATTAAAAATATTGTTAAACAGGGGTAAAGTGCAATGTGCGCCCTGGGGATATCAGTTTGATGCTTTTAGAAATAAATTTAAAAAAACCTGGCGCCCATGGGGGAATAACAATCCTATTCAAAAAATAGCTTTTTATATTGCCAGTAAAATGATTTTAGATAAAAATAAATAAAATAAATACTTCTAAGTAACAAACCTTGATTAGCTGTATATACATACGACTGGGGCGCAGGCTTTAGCCTGCATTTGCTAGATAAAAATAAGCAGGCTAAAGCCTGCGCCCCAAATATAAAATGACGTTTTCTTGTTACTTGTAGTTGGGTGGCTGTCATTAAGTTAAGAAAAATTTAAATATTAAACAATATGTTATAACGTAGCTTGGATAAGATTTTTTATTGCGAAGCATTAAAAAACGTCATCCGACTTGCTTGATTATCCAGAATGTCGGATTTCGTTATCTGCACTGCGCTAGATAAGCTCATCCAACCTACGTGTAATGCATTGATTATAAGGTAATAAGATCTTAACTTAATGGTAGTGGAGGGCTTGGGTAGGGAGAATTTAAACTATGTTGTTTGTAAAGTCGAATGGTTTTAATTTGCTCTCTCTCGGCAATTGCTCCTGCATCCATGCAGTCGAGCCAACCCTTTGGATAGGGTTTAAAGCAATAGCTTTCACTCATCATAAAATGGCTGAAACTTATATGTAATCAGAAATAAATACAGAAAAATTTGTAGATCAAAATAATTCCTCACCCCTCTATAACTTATCTAAGGAACTAAAGTGAATAAGAACCTAGTGCAAAAATTACTTGAAGCCGCTGTAATGGCACCTTCTGGCGATAATGTTCAGCCTTGGGATATACAAGTGTCAGAAAATTTTACACAGATAGATTTGTATAATCTGCCTGATAAAGATAGGTCATATTACAATTATCAACAATCTGCATCATATATAGCCCATGGGGCACTGATAGAAAATATGTTGATTGCAGCAAAGCAACTTGGCTGTCAGCTTGAATATCAATTATTTCCAAACAAAGAAGATGACAACTATATAGCAAAAATAAGCTTGTCATCTGCTGAAGCACAACCAGAACCTTTGTATGCAGCTATTTTTGAACGCTGTACTAACCGCTTTCTATATAAACGTACAGAGGTCTCAAGTGAGGTTTTGCAGGCTCTTGAAGATAGTGTAAAAGATATTGACAGTGCAAAAGTTAGTCTGGTTAATCAAAAAGATAAGGTTAAGCAATTAGCGAAAGAATTAATGGTGAATGACCGTATCGTATTCGAGTGTAAAGAGATACATCAATTTTTATTTGATAAAATTCGCTGGAATAAAAAACAAATTGAAGAAACCAGGGATGGTATGCCAGTGGATACATTGGGTTTAAGTTTTATTGAGAAATTGGCCTTTCCAATGTTGCGTTTTTGGTGGTATGTAAGAGCAGCCAATATTTTCGGGTTATCTAAAATAGTAGGTTTAAAATGCTGGTGGGGTTGTTGTAATTCATCCATACTAGGTATGGTAACAATAAAAGGCAATGATAAAATTGCTTTTATAGAAGGTGGCCGGGCTTCTCAACGGCTTTGGCTGGAAGCAAGCAATCAAGGCTTTGCCCTGCAACCTATTATTGGCTTACCCTTATTAATTAACCGTTTAAAACAAAATCAATTGGATGGTTTTTTAGATAAACACAAGACTTTTGTGTCTCGTGCTGCTGAATCCTTGCCTGGGTTATTTGGACTGAATAAGGATGATACTTTAATTATGGGGTTTCGAGCGGGTAGTGTTTCTGGGCAAGGGAAAATAGTAAGGACTCTGAGAAAAAATGATTTTAAAGGGTTATGATTTCTCTTTGCTGTATTTTAAATGCAATAATCAAGAAAATATACGTTAATTATAAATATTGTTTTTAATACCATAATTCAGCTCTCTTTTCTGCTTAACTTATACAAAGCTAATGAAAAAAATATCTCTTCTTCAAATTTCTGTTTTTATAATTTTATTTATTCTTATCCTTACCTTAGGTATTTCTACAGCAGTTAGTTTGCTTGCTAATATTCCGTTAGGAGATTTTCGGGGAGTAGCTACGGTTTTAATAGTGATTGTTTCGATTTATCTCTATGCTTTTTTGGTATATCGTGTTTTTTTGTATTTTATTCCGCTTCAGGAAGGTGTCATAGAGCAAGGTACGCGTACCGAACTTGTTGCGCAGGTTAATATTCTTTTTTACTTGATTTTATTCAATAGCCTGATACGCACCCACTTTATCCCCGTTCCTATGATGCGACTGGTTTATCAGGCATTAGGTGCACGATTGGGTGAAAATACATACAGTGCGGGTGTTTTGCTGGATCCACCGTTAACTGAGATTGGTGACAATTGTATTATTGGGCATGATGCTGCGTTGTTCTGTCATGCTATTGAAGGACAGAGCTTCGCTTTATTCCGGATAAAAATTGGCAATGATGTAACAATTGGGGCTATGGCTATCATTATGGCTGGAGTGGAGATTGCTGATGGAGCAATTATATCGGCTGGCTCAGTAGTAACAAAAAATACTAAGATTGGTGAAAATGAAGTCTGGGGTGGTATTCCTGCAAAAAGAATACGATAGTCAAGTCAAGTCATGTCATGTCAAGTCATGTCATTCCATTCTGTGCTAATTTTTAAGGCAAGCTTTATTTGTAAAAACCTAATAAATTTTTATTTTAGTCGAGATAGTTAGTTATACTTGGAGCAGAATAAGTTATGGATTATAGAAAGGTTTGAAAATATTAGGGTAACCAATGTTGTGAATATACTATATTAAAGTTGCTAGAACAGTTTAGATTATTAAATTAGGAAAAAGTTAAATGAATATAAGCCCAAAAAAAACAATTATTTGTTTTTCACTGATCACCTTATTATCGGTTGTTTTGTCAAGTTTTTCAGTAAATGCGGCAAAATTTGAAGTTGAAAAAGGTGAGTTAGATAAAAGATTTTCTAATGGTGAGGTTTTTGATTGGTCGAAAGAAGCTGAGTTGAATAAATCCACCTTTTTTGATGATATGGTTGATTTTAGGCAATTTCAAGAATCTGGTGATTTAGCAAGTAATTATCAGTTGGTTTTGGAGTTAATTCTGAAAAAGCAGTATAAGCAGGCAAAAGAAAAGGTTATCTCATTCATACAGGAAGAGCCAAGCCAACCAATTTACTATAATCTAAAAGCCTCATTGGAAATACAAGAAAAAGATTTGAGTGCAGCCAAGCAAAGTTATAAAAAGGCTATTGGAATTGATTCTAGCAATGCCCAAGCTTATGTAGGTTTGTCAGCAATAGCGCTTGAAGAAGAGCAATTTACCATAGCAAATCAATATGCTAATAAAGCATTGGAGCAATCCCCTTATCAAGTAAGTGCTTATATAATTTTATCAAAAATAGCCATGCAACAGCAGGGGGGGGAAGCAGCAGAAAAACAGCTATTGAATGCAAATTTAAAAGTTAAAGGAAATTTTAAAGCTGAATTGACCATTTTGAAGTTGCTGGCTAATGATTATATAAGAAGAAAGCAGCCTGAAAAAGTACTGCCTCTGGCGCAAAATCTGGTTGAACGGAATAAAACTAATACCATAGCTCTTTCTTTTCTTGCTAGTGCTTTTTTGGCGAATCAGGATTTGGTAGGGGCTGAAAATATTTTACGTCAGATTATTGTTCTAGATGCAAAAGATGTTAAACATGTTTTGGCATTGGCTAGGCTGGTGAGTAAGCAAGCCGAAAAAGAAGCTGAAGTTTTGCAATTATTAGATCAGGCAGCATTACATATTAAAAACCCCACATCAGTACTTGCTTTAAGAACAGCCTATCTGATTAAGCAAGAAAAATATCAGCAAGCTCATATCGTTGCTAAACAAGTAGATGATGATAATCCAAAGTTAAGTCTTGGCAAGATATTAAAAGGTGATGTTTTTCTAAATGAAAAAAAATATGATAAAGCTGTGCAAGCCTATCGACAGGCCTATCAGATAGAAAATAATACAAAAGTATTAGATGCCATGCTTAAGATATTGGTGATGCAGAATAAAGAACAGGAAGCAATTAGTTTTTTGAAAAAAGAACTGGCAACGAATAAAGATAATATGGTTATTCAGAGCAGGTTAGCCACTTTACATCAAAATTTAGGACAATACGATTTATCGGCTCAATATTATGAGGCTTTGCTTGAAAAGCAAAGTGATAATACGATTTTACTTAACAATCTAGCTTGGGTTTATGGTCAACAAGGGAGTCCTAAAGCGTTAGTGCTGGCAGAAAAGGCTTTTAAAAAGGCTCCTAAATCAGCTGTTGTGGCTGATACTTATGGTTATATTTTACTGAAAAATGGAAAACTACAAGAAAGTTTGAAAGTGCTGAAGCTAGCAGCAGTGATGGCTCCTAATGTTGATGAAATTCAATTGCATCTAGCTGAGGCTTATATAGCTAATCAAAATAAGTCGGAAGCTAGGAAAATACTAGAACCATTGCTTAACAAAGACGGCTCACAAAAGGCAAAAGCCATAAAACTGATGGAGCATCTGTAAAATAACAGGGTTGAATTATTTGATGATCATAGATGCTTGTTCGAGAATAAAAGTTTATTGATAGAAAGCCCTTTAGAGTTGATTTTTTTGTCTATTCTTGAATATATTGTGCTCGAAGGAGGGGGGGGCTTGCCTGGTACATTGTATTGAATATGGAGAGCTATTGGGGATGGATAGCTAAGTTATTTATAGGTTTTTTTATGATATCTAGGGAAAATCTGAATAAATCCGTCCATGGATTTTTCAGTCACGAAACAGTCAAGGCGGCTTGACTGTTTCTTAAAAAAATCAAACGCTTACACTTTTGGTTTTGATTGTGTCTCCCTAGTTCAATTGATATTCGAAAACGGGAGTGGATATGAATATTTTATTAACAGGTGGTGCCGGTTTTATTGGGTCGCATACGGCTGATCTTCTGATTGAACAAGGTCATAACGTACGTATTTTGGATTTACTTGATTCGCAGATACACGGTGAAAATGCAGATTTTCCAGATTATCTTCACCCGAATATAGAAAAAATATATGGTGATGTTTGTCAATCAGCGGATGTTAACAAAGCACTTGAGGGAATTGATGCTGTATATCATTTTGCAGCATTAACGGGGGTAGGGCAGAGCATGTACGATATGCGGGATTATGTCTATACTAATAGTGTCGGTACGGCAACATTACTGGAATCCATTGTCAAACAAAAAATCAAACTAAAACGTTTTGTTCTGGCCTCATCTCGTGCAGTTTATGGAGAGGGAACGCATAACTGTTCAGAGCACGGCACCATTTATCCTTCGCTTCGTTTACGTGAGGATTTGGATAAGGGGGTCTTCCTCCAGCTTTGTCCTCTTTGCAGAAACCCCCTCAATCCTATTCCAACAATTGAGAATAGGCCCTTAAATCCTCTTTCAGTCTATGCTGAAACCAAAAAGCATCAGGAGGATTACTGTAGATATGCTGCAAATACATTTGGTATCCCAGTAACCATATTACGTTATTTTAATGTTTACGGGTCTCGGCAGTCATTAAAAAACCCTTATACTGGTGTAGTATCCATCTTTTATAACCGAATTATGGCAAATCAGGCGCTTTCTCTTTACGAGCAAGGTAAGCCAGGCAGAGATTTTGTTCATGTGCATGATGTTGCTAAAGCAAATGTGCTGGCCCTGGAAAGTAATAGTGGCTCACCCGCTACATTTAATGTGGGGAGTGGTAATAATGATACGATTAAAGATGTTGCCAGCGCACTGGCAAAAGCGTGCAATAAATCGGTAGAAATGCTTGATTTAGGTGAGTTTCGGCAAGGGGATATCTTTTCCTGCTATGCTGACCTGGCTCAATCTGTGCAGAATCTACATTACTCTCCTACTGTTTCACTTGAGCAAGGGATGGACGAATTTGTTAGCTGGGCCGCTAGTCAGGAATCTATAGACGGTTATGATAAAACCGTCGATGAGCTGGAGAAATATGGTCTTTTTGGAAGAGCAGGAAAAGCATAATGAGCCAACGTAAACGCATATTGTTTTTTGCTGAAGCGGTGACGCTTGCTCATGTCACAAGACCACTTGTACTGGCACAGTCACTGGATTCGGCGCGCTATGATGTTCATTTTGCCTGTGCAGAAGGGTTTGAGTTTGTTTTTCCCGAAGACTCCAGTATTAGCATGTGGCCTCTTAACAGTATCTCCAGTGAGCAGTTTATTAAAGCATTGGCTTCGGGTGCAAGGTTTTATGATAAAAAGACACTCTCTGCTTATATTGCCGAAGATATTAGTTTAATCGAAAAACTTAAGCCCGATTTTGTTGTAGGAGATTTTAGGCTTTCTTTGGCAGTTAGCTCGGCTTTATGCAAAACGCCTTATGTCGCATTAGCTAATGCACATTGGAGTCCCTATAGTCATAAAAGTTATCCTTTACCTACTCACTTTATGACAAAATTACTGGGTTACACTCTAACTAATTTTTTCTTTCAAATGATACGCCCTATTATTTTTAAATATCATGCTTTACCACATAATCAACTAAGGCGGGAGCATAAGTTGGAGCCAATAGGGGATTTGAGGCAAGTGTACACTTATGGTGACTATACTTTGTATCTGGATGCGCCTGATCTGATACCAACAAATAATTTACCAGACAATCACCGTTTTATTGGTCCCTTAATCTGGTCTCCTAATATTCCATTGCCTGATTGGTTTAAGTCTTTGGATGGCAGTAAGAAAACTATTTATGTCACATTGGGGTCATCTGGGGCGTCAGAAAAAATACCACTAATTGTGTCTGCTTTAACGAAATTGGATGTCAATATTTTAATAGCTACGGCCGACCGCTCTGATATACCTGCTATTGAGAATGTCTATGTAGCGAATTATTTGCCGGGAACAGAGGTGATTCGTAAGTGTGATTTGGTTGTGTGTAATGGTGGCAGTGCCACTGCATATCAGGCGCTGGCAGAAGGGGTGCCGGTACTTGGGATTGCAAGTAATATGGATCAGTATTTAACCATGTCTTATATAGTGAAAGCTGGTGTAGGGCTGCTGATACGTTCTGAACAGGCTGTTGATGAAATCATTCTGGAGAATACAGCTAGAGTCTTATTGGGCTCCTCTGAATACAAAACTAATACAAAGAAAATGAAAGCTGTGTTTCACATGCTCGATAGTTGTAAAGAATTTAATTTATTTGTTGAAAGTATTTAATTGATCTTAACTAAGAGATTTATCGAATTTTTTCTAATAAAAAAGGGTATCATCAAAAAATGATACCCCTTATATTCAGGAAAACATAACCTATTTAGACATAATAGTCAGTGGTTTAGGCTTTCTTATTTTTTTTACGATTAGCAGCGAAACCTGAAGCGAATAAGCCTGCTCCAAGTAAACCTAATGAAGAAGGTTCAGGTACAGTTGTAATTGAAGAAAGAGATAAATCAATGTCTGCTTGACCACCTGCTCCTAACGGGTTAATTATTAG
>Ga0209184_1001599_pt1 | contig 13987 bp, 13 predicted proteins | sample EN8Hudsemesocosm_2_FD_184627 | JGI IMG/M metagenome (GOLD analysis project Ga0209184, IMG submission 184627) | Methane-oxidizing microbial communities from mesocosms in the Hudson Canyon - EN8C Hudson Canyon (SPAdes) (version 2) | ecosystem: Environmental > Aquatic > Marine > Cold seeps | place... | reverse complement strand
TCAGCAATTAAATGCAGATGATACTTTAGCCAAACGTGCAGCACACTTGGCTAAAACTGATTTAATGACCGATATGGTCGGAGAGTTTGCCAGTTTACAAGGTATCGTCGGCCGTTATTACGCGCTTGCTGATAATGAAGCAGAAGAAGTTGCGATTGCGATTGAAGAACAATATTTCCCTAAACAATCCGGTAGTCCAACACCCGCAAGTGTTACCGGACAGATATTGTCGCTGGCAGAAAAAATTGACACCTTAAGCGGTATCTTCAGCGCCAATCTTATCCCTACGGGTGATAAAGACCCTTATGCCTTAAGACGTGCGACTTTAGGTTCACTTAGAATCATTATTGAAAATAAACTGGATTTAGATATAGTCGAATTAATCGACTTTGCCTTAGCTCAATTCAGTCATGATTTTGATAAGACTAAAACACAGCAATTGGTTGTTGGTTTTGTGTTTGAACGTTTAAAAGGCTACAGTCTGGACCATGGCCATACCGCCGATGAATTTGATGCGGTTATTTCGGTTAAACCAACTAAACCATTGGACTTTATCCAACGTCTACAAGCGGTTCAAACATTCAGAGCCTTACCAGAAGCTGAAAGTTTAGCGGCGGCTAACAAACGTATTATCAATATTCTGAAAAAATCAGAAACCAAGGCGGCCGATGCTATTAGTGGCTTAATTGAAGCTGAAGAAAAAACCTTGCATACTGCGGCCATTGAATCAGCACAAGCCATTCAACCGTTACTGGATAAAAAAGATTATCAGGCAACCTTAACCCGTCTGGCGCAATTGAAAGATGATGTTGATGCTTTCTTTGATAATGTGATGGTAAATACCGATGACTTGGAGCTACGCGCCAGTCGCTTGGCTTTATTATCCATGTTATCCAGTCAGTTTCTGGAGATTGCCGATATTTCTAAATTGCAATAATGACACAAGCTTACGTTTTACTAGATCGTGATGGGGTGATTAACCATGACTCAGCTGACTACATTAAGTCAGCTGAAGAGTGGCACCCTATTGCAGGCAGTCTTGAAGCGATTGCATTATTAAATAAACACAACTACAAAGTAGTGGTTATTACTAACCAATCGGGCTTAAGCCGTGGCTATTATAATGAAGCTACGCTAGCTGAAATACATCATAAAATGTGTCAATTAACCATCGAAAAAGGCGGGACAATTGATGCCATTTTTTATTGCCCCCATGGCCCTGATGACGATTGTAATTGCCGAAAACCTAAACCTGGTTTGTTAAACAAGTTTGCTAAAGATCACAACTGCTCATTATCTGACATCTATTTTATCGGTGATAAAATAGGCGATCTTCAGGCAGCCGAAGCAGCTGGTGCCAAGCCAATGCTAGTTAAAACGGGTAAAGGCCAAGCTACTTTAAATAAAAACCCAGATATTAACAGCCCTATTTTTGAGGATCTTTATGACGCAGCAAAATTCATCATCTCAGAAAAATAACATGCGCACCTATATTGGCTCCAGCATCTTATTAATATATATATTACTCTCGGTCCCCATGTTTGGCCCTCTGATCCTGCTATGCGCGTTATTCCCTTTTCCTATTCGCTATAAAGCATCAACCTTATGGATTGCATCCGTTATCTGGTTAACCAAAATTTGTTGCGGCCTAAGCTATAAAGTCGAGGGCTTAGAAAACCTGCCTAAAGATCAGGTTTACATTGTTTTAAGCAAACACCAGTCTGCATGGGAAACCTTAGCTTTACGCTTATTCCTCCCCAAACAAACAACCGTCCTAAAACGCTCATTAACATGGATTCCCATTGGTGGCTGGGCACTATCAACTTTGAAGCCAATTGCCATCGATAGAGAACAACCCCGTGCAGCACTACGCTCTCTTGTTGAGCAAGGTTGCAAACGCTTAGATGAGGGCTTTATTGTTGTTGTCTTCCCTGAAGGCACACGTGCAGCGCCCGGAGAAGATTTAAAGTTTAATGCTGGAGGCGCATTACTAGCCCACCATTCTGGCCACCCGGTTATTCCATTAGCGCACAATGCAGGAATTTTTTGGCCTAGATACAGTTTTTTAAAATATCCAGGAACAATTAAAGTTAAAATAGGTCCTGCTATAGTTACTCAAAACAAAAAAGCCAAAGATATTAATTCTGAAGCAGAGACATGGATTTCCCAAGCAATGAAAGAGATAAGCAACTCTTCTACCTTATAAGTTATTAACAAATAGAACACCATGAAAAAAATATTACTCCTTTGTACTTCTGCCCTTTTTTTAACAGCCTGTGCAGATAAAGAACAATATAAAGCCGCTGTTTTAGTAGAAATGCAGGGGGAGCAAGACCTCGTAGACTACAAAATTGATCCTAAACAGATGACTGAATGTATTGTCGACCTATCAACTAAAAAAATGCCTGGTGCATTTGCATTTGACCCAACCAGACTGACCGCATATCAAAACTATACAAAAATGCTATCGATGCATACAGTCAAAGATAAACAGAAAACACTGGAAGAATTGCGTACGGTATTTGGTTCACCTAAAGAACTGGCTGAAGCACATGGTAACTATACTGTGTCTGTTATGGACTGCTTAGCGGCGATTATTAAAAAATCAGAGCCCGAAATAGAAGAAAAAAGCTAAGCCATCTAAATTCTGCTTACAGGGTGGGCATTGCCCACCCTTGTATTGATTCAAAGCAAACTCAAAAAATACTCTACAAAATTATTTTCATTAACAAATGTAATATCGTACATACTTGTTAAGCCTTTTGTTTGCTCATCGCTTAAGCCAAGGACAACCATGGTAAAATTTTGCTTATCAATCCCCATCCGCTTTCTTATCTTCTGATATTTTTCAATGGTTGACCTAAACTCCCCTGTTTTACATTCTATAAATAAAGGGATTTTATTATTAATCAAGAAAAAAACATCGACCTCATGCTTATCTTCATTTGGAAAATGGACTTTAAAGCTTCTTAATGCCGAAAATGGAATCTTTTTTTCATAAAAGGTTATTAATAGTTTCATAAAAACAAACCATTCAAACCACTCGCCATTAAAGAAATTAACGACTGCTGATGCTTTCTGCAAGGTTAGATGGATCTTTTTATCCGCTTTATTATAAAAATATTTAGCAACAAAGGAAAAATCGTACAGCTCTCTACAATAACTCGTTAAAGCCTGAATTTCTTTTTGAGAATAATTCGAAATGGCTAAAGAAATAGAGCTATACCCTTTTCTCTGCGCTTTTTTTATTTGCTCATTAACATTTTTAAGCAGCTCATAATTATCACCCAGAGTAACCGCTATTTCATCAAAAAACCCCTGGGTATCAATAGTTGATGCATCAATATCTAAAATAATTTCCTTATTATCAAACCAGTCGACTATTGGCTTAAATTGAGTCTGATGGGTCATTGCAGAGGTATTATGAAGATCTACATCATCGTCCAGACATTCAACACTTTCCAAATCATCAACCGTACCCGCCTTCACTTTTAATTGACGGTATTTTTCATTTAGAGTCTGATACTTGGTGATGATATTTTTAACAAATGCGACTGAATTATGAATAGGGACGGGTTCTTTACATACAGGGCATTTAACCGCTTTACCAACATAGTCATCAGAGACTTCTCTTAAATAACTGCACTTATTGCACAATAAAATCGCCATTAACCAATCCCCTGTAATTGAAAAAACAAATACCCTTGTTATATTTTAGCTACTAATTCCACCTTTTGTTAAATGACCAGGCTCTAACAACTTTTCTAATTCATCACGGCTTAAATCTGTCATTGCTTCAGCCACATCAATAATAGGTTGCCCTTGCTTATAGGCGGCTTTTGCAACCTGAGCCGCTTTTTCATAGCCAATAATTGGATTTAAAGCGGTCACTAAAATAGGATTTTTTGATAAAGCTTCCTGTAAGTTATCCTCTCGCACATTAAATGTCGCAATTGCTTTATCTGCCAATACAGTAGATACATTACCCAATATTTCAATACTTTGTAAAATATTATAGGCAATCACTGGCAGCATCACATTCAGCTGAAAAGTACCTGACTGCCCTGCTACGGTTATAGTCGCATCATTACCAATAACCTGAGCGGCAACCATGGCTGTCGCTTCTGGAATAACGGGATTTACTTTACCAGGCATAATACTGCTGCCAGGCTGCAATGCGGTTAATTCGATCTCACCCAACCCTGCTAAAGGGCCGCTATTCATCCAGCGCAAATCATTGGCAATTTTCATTAAACTGACAGCAATGACTTTCATTTGACCCGATAATTCAACCATAGCATCTTGTGCACTTAGACTCTCAAAAAAGGAATCATTCGGTTGAAATGGCAAGCCTGTTTCTTTTGACAACAGTTGTGAGAATTTTTCTGCAAATTGAGGATCTGCATTAATACCTGTTCCAACGGCTGTACCGCCTAAAGCAAGTTTATACACTCTAGCTAAAGCCGAATTGATGCGATCGATTCCATTTCGAATCTGCAAAGCCCATGCACCGAGTTCCTGACTCATTCTAACAGGCATAGCATCCATTAAATGTGTACGCCCTGTTTTGGTTACGCCATCAAGTGATGCCGCTTTTTGTTCAATGACTTCGGCCAGATGGGTTAAGCCTGGTAACAGAACATTTTGACACTCGATAGCTGCACTAATATGAATCGCAGTAGGAATCACATCATTACTGCTTTGTCCCATATTAACATGGTCATTTGCACCAACTGCAACACCCGCTATTTCAGATGCAATATGAGCCAATACTTCATTAACATTCATATTAGTACTAGTGCCTGAACCCGTTTGAAAAATATCTATAGGGAATTGATCCTGATGCTGCCCATCTATAATTTGCTGAGCAGCGGTAACAATGGCCTCAGCTTTTTGCTGATCCAATACACCTAGATCCATATTAACTTTAGCTGCATTTTTTTTGATTAGTGCGACTGTTTTTATAAATGCCGGGGGTAAAGCCAGCCCACTAATGGGGAAATTATTAATAGCTCTTTGTGTTTGAGCTGCATATAACGCTTCGGCAGGGACTTGTAATTCGCCCATGCTGTCTTTTTCTGTTCTGTATTGTTTTGTCATTTTCGACCTTTTTTTATTCAGCTTAATTAATAACCATTAGTTTTACTTAGGAAGTGAGGCTTTAGCCTCTCATGTTGCAAACGAGGCTAAAGCCTCACTATTTCCAACCAACATCAATTAATCTGTAGTTTATTAATGAACATAAAATTTTAACTGCTTGATGAAACAATGCTCCATAATTCATCAGGCGTATAAATAGGTAATGTTGCTTGTTTATAATCTTTAGTATTTCTTGTTACCAGCCCATCAACATTACAACACGTTCCTGAAAAGTATTGGACAGCATCTTCAAAATCAGTAAAAGCTGAATTGATTGACATAGAAAGCACTGTTGAGTTTACTTCTGCTATTTGAAACAAAGTTAATATTTTTTGTATTTCAATCTTTGCTATTTCTCTATTTCTTGACTTTGAAATCAGATAATCTAGCGTGGTAATTGTCGTTGCACATAAATACCCTTCTATTATGTTATTTTCTACAGAGCTGACAAGATTAGCAGACATTTCTACAAATGGAGCCCTATTCAACAAGACATCAAGAATAACATTGGTATCAAACAATATTTTCAAAGGTACTTTTCCTCTAAGTGCTTTTTGTAAGCATCTTCATCAACATGACTAGGGTCCAAAACACCAACTAATGACTGCGTAATAGGAGAAATTTCTTGCTTCTTTGCTTGTTGAGTTAAAACCTGAAAATAATCTGAGACGACTTGGGATAGGGATTTATCATGTTGTTTAGCATAGCCTTTAGCCTGCTCAATCAACGTATCATCTAAACGAAGTGTTAATTTTGTTTGCATAACAGCTCTCTCTGACGTATGTTTTATCAATCAATTGTACGCCCAGACATTGTAAACTTCAATAAAGTGAATCAATAAATACTTGTGCTTGCAATTGATCAAAAGGCCAGCCCAGCTCACTTTCAGTTTCTGCATGATACAAAACAGGAATTCTAATAGCATATTTTTCCTGCCATTGTTCCTGTTCGGCTATATCAATCAGCTCAATTTCGACATTATTACAAGAAGCCATAATCAATTCAGCTTCTTCACATAAATGACAGCCTGAAGTACCCAATAAAATTAGTTTCACCATCATTAATGCCTAGATATTTTATCCAGATAACCCATAAATAAAGCAGAGATAACCAAGGTTAAATGAATCAGCACATACCACATTAATTTATCATTATCTGTTTCTTGCACATTCATAAAGACCTTTAACAGATGGATCGATGAAATAGCGACTATAGAGGCCGCTACTTTCATTTTTAATGAGCCGTAATCATGACTGCCTAACCAATCCAGTTTTTCAGCATCATCACCAATATCCATTTGCGAGACAAAATTTTCATAGCCGCTGAACATCACGATAACCACTAAACTACCGACTAAAGTTAAATCTATTAATGTTAATAAATTTAAGACCAGCGTTGATTCATCAATTTCCAATATATGCGGTAAAAAATGATAAATTTCCTGAAAAAACTTTATAAATAAGCCAAATAAAGCCAGACTTAAACCTAAATATATAGGCGCTAAAATCCAGCGACTGGCATACATTAGCTTTTCCATTGCTCTTTCTACTTTATTTACAGACATATTATATTTCTTTGTTTTAGCGTAAGAACTCCATAGTTCCCAAGGTCTCCGTGGGAACTCATCCTTGAATGATCCAGCGTTCCGTGACGCTGGAGCATGGGAACGATGTCAACAGCCATAAACCTAATCCTTGCTAGTGATGCAAATGTGCAGATAACCAGCGCTCAGCTACTTCCTTAGTCATACCTTTTCTTTTTGCATAACTTTCAAGTTGCTCTTCATCGATTTTACCGACATTGAAATATTGCGACCCAGGATGAGATAAATACCAACCGCTGACTGCTGCGGTTGGGAACATGGCGTAGCTTTCAGTTAGTTCTATCGTTGTTGCTGCTGTTGCACTTAACAACTCAAATAGTTTTTCTTTTTCAGTATGATCAGGGCAGGCAGGATAACCTGGCGCTGGTCTAATACCTTTATAGTCTTCAGAAATCAAAGTTTCATTAGTATGTTCTTCATCTGACGCATAACCCCAATGATCTTTTCTGACCTGCTCATGCAAGTATTCTGCAAATGCTTCAGCTAGTCGATCAGCCAATGCTTTAAGCATGATTGAATTATAATCATCATGGTCTTTTTCGTATTGAGCGACTCTTTCGTCAATTCCAATACCTGTTGTTACCGCAAAACCGCCGATGTAATCAGCTTTTCCACTGACTTTACTGGCAATAAAATCAGATAAACAATAGTTTGCTCTACCAGGTGCTTTTACATTTTGCTGACGTAAATGGTGCAAGGTTTCTAAGACTTCTGTTCTAGACTCATCCGTATAAAGCTCAATATCATCATCAATACTATTAGCAGGATAAAACCCGATTACAGCTTTGGCTGTTAGCCATTTTTCACTGACAATTTGATCTAACATCTTTTTAGCATCTGCAAACAATTTAGTTGCTGTTTCACCGACCACTTCATCTTTTAAGATTTTAGGGTATTTACCTGATAGCTCCCAAGTTTGGAAAAAGGGAGTCCAGTCAATATAAGCGACCAACTCATCTAAAGGTACTGAATCAATTACTTTTGTACCTAAAAATGCGGGTTTTGTAGGCTGATGATCACCCAGATCAAATTTATTCAATCGTGCTTTTTCTAAGCTATGTTGTTTAACTTGTGCTTTTCGGCCTTTATGACGTTCTCGTACTTGCTCATATTCAGCGCGGACTTTAGCAATATAGTCGTCTTTTAATTCATCACTTAAAAGAGAACTTACAACCCCAACACTTCTTGATGCATCGGTGACATAAAGAGTCGGTGCATGATAATTCTGTTCAATTTTAACTGCTGTATGCGCACGCGAAGTGGTTGCGCCACCAATCATTAACGGAATATCAAAACCTTGCCTTTCCATTTCTTTAGCAACGTGCACCATTTCATCTAAAGAGGGTGTGATCAAGCCACTTAAGCCAATAATATCGACGTTTTCTTCTTTGGCTTTTTTCAGGATTTGTTCTGCGGGGATCATCACCCCCATATCAATCACTTCATAGTTATTACATTGCAATACTACGCCAACGATATTTTTACCAATATCATGCACATCGCCTTTAACGGTGGCCATCAATATCTTACCGTTTGATTTTATCCCACCACCCTTCTCAGCATCCATAAAAGGCATTAAATGAGCAACCGCTTTTTTCATCACCCGTGCAGATTTAACCACTTGTGGTAAAAACATTTTGCCTTCGCCAAACAAATCACCTACCACATTCATGCCGTCCATTAATGGACCTTCAATCACATGCAAAGGTAATTCAGCTTCTAGTCGTGCTTGCTCGGTGTCTTCAATAATATAATCTGCATTACCTTTTACCAAACCATGTTCCAGACGTTTCTTGACTGGCCAGCCTCTCCACTCCAGATCTTCTTTTTTGGCTACACCACCCGCGCCTTGATATTTTTGTGCCATTTCCAGCATGGCTTCGGTCGCTTCAGGGTTGCGGTTAAGGACTACATCCTCTACCGCATTACGTAATTCAGTTGGAATATCTTCATAAATGGCTAACTGTCCGGCATTAACAATCCCCATACCCATACCTGCTTTAATCGCATGGTAGAGAAAAACGGCGTGGATTGCTTCACGAACTAAATTATTGCCTCGAAAAGAGAATGAAACATTGGATACCCCACCAGAAATTAAGGTATGAGGACAGGTACGGGTGATTTCCCGGGTCGCTTCAATAAAATCTACGCCATAATTATTATGTTCATCAATCCCTGTGGCGATGGCAAAAACATTGGGATCAAAAATAATATCTTCTGGCGGAAAGTTAACTTCTTCTGTCAGTATTTTATAAGCTCGCTGGCAGATTTCTATTTTTCTGGCCATAGTATCGGCCTGACCGTCTTCATCGAAAGCCATCACGATCACGGCAGCACCATAGCGACGAATCAATTTCGCTTGCTTAATAAAGTTTTCCTCGCCCTCTTTAATAGAGATAGAGTTAACAACCCCTTTACCTTGTATACATTTAAGCCCAGCTTCTAAAATATCCCATTTAGAGGAATCCAGCATAATAGGCACTTTTGCAATATCTGGCTCAGAAGCGATTAAATGTAGAAAACGCACCATCGCTTCTTTTGATTCCAACATGCCTTCATCCATGTTGATATCAATAATCTGCGCGCCATTCTCAACCTGGTCTTTAGCAACCTCTAATGCAGTTTCGTAATCGCCTTCTACAATTAAGCGTTTAAATTTTGCAGACCCCGTGACATTAGTTCGCTCTCCAACATTCACAAACAATGAATCTGGCGTAATATTTTGAGGCTCCAGTCCTGCTAATCGACATTGTTTTTCTAGCGTTGGTATTTTTCTTGGCGCATAGTTTTGTACAGCATCAACAATTGCCTTGATATACTCAGGCGAAGTTCCACAACAGCCACCAATAATATTTAAATAACCTTGGGCAGCCCAGTCAGCCAATTCTTTGGCCATTTCTTCTGGGGTTTCATCATATTCACCAAATTCATTTGGCAGGCCTGCATTTGGATGCGCCGAAATATGAGTATCGGCAATATTAGAGACTTCTTCGATATATTGACGTAATTCTGTAGCCCCTAAAGCACAGTTAAAACCGATAGAAATTGGATCGACATGGTTTAATGAATTCCAGAATGCAGCAGCGGTCTGCCCAGATAGAGTACGGCCTGATGCATCGGTAATGGTGCCTGAAATCATCACTGGCAACTTATGCCCCAGCACATCAAAATATTGCTCTACCGCAAAAATTGCTGCTTTGGCATTTAAGGTATCAAAAATGGTTTCGATTAAGATAATATCGACATTTGCATCGCACATACCTCGCACGGCTTCGGTATAGGCTTCAACCAATTCATCAAAGCTTATATTTCTAAAGCCTGGGTCATTCACTTCGGGCGACATTGAAGCGGTACGATTTGTCGGCCCTAATGTTCCGGCTACAAAACGCGGTTTATCTGGGTTTAATGCAGTAAATTCGGCGGCAACTTCTTTAGCTAAACGGACTGACTCAAAATTAATTTCATACGCCAGTGATTCCATGTTGTAATCAGCCATGGCAATGCTGGTGGCATTGAAAGTATTGGTCTCAACAATATCCACCCCTACATCATAATAGGCTTTATGAATGGCCTTGATAATATCGGGTTGAGTCAGCGATAATAAATCATTATTGCCTTTTAAATCACAATCCCAGTCTGCAAAGCGTTCACCTCGATAGTCTTTTTCTTCCAGGTTATAACTTTGAATCATGGTCCCCATGGCACCATCAAGAAACAAAATTCGTTGGGATAATTGCTGTTTTAAAAGTTCGATTTTATTCATAAAGATAGGGTATTGATTTAGCTATTGCCTGATCGCATTTAAAGCTATATTATAAAACACTAATAAATAGAAGTGGGAGAACAGAATGTCAAAACCAGGTTTACTACATGTTATAAAAAGCGTTCTTGCCGCAGGTATTGGCGTACAAAGCAAAAAAAACCAGGAAATAGATTTTGAGCACGGCTCCCTATCTAATTACCTGATTGTCGGTCTTATTGCTACCATCCTGTTTATCTTAGCTATTATATCCATAGTCTCAGCCGTAACAAACTAAAAAAACATTTTTCTACGCAAATAAAAAAGCCTAGATAAATCTAGGCTTTTTAGTGTCACTTAACAGATAAAACTTTTATGATGTTTTAAAGCTGTTTTTAATACTAATAAACATTTCTTTAAGACCGCCAAACAATCCCATAAAGCTAAAAGATTGTTTCAACATATAAAGCTGTCTAGTGATAGCAACAACAAAGAAAGGAACGATCCATGTAAGCAACTCAAAAACAATACCAATTAAAGAACCACCTGTACCACTTTGTAATCCAGCTGTATCACTGTTATCTCTAGCGTTTAGTCCACCAGCAGTGTCATATTCACTACCGATATCACTATCAAATGTTTCAATTATCAAACCATTTAAATTAATCGCTAAAAACTGCACCAGTAAAAACACAATAAAGCTTCCCGCCACCCAATACAGGGCATTACCTGTCTTATGTTCAATTGCAGTTCTATAAATCCAGATTGCTATGAAAATAGCAATAATTCCACCAAAAGTCATTTCAATTACCCCTTTATTTTATTTTTATTATAAAAAAATTAAACCCATCCAAAACATCAATGTTATTGCTGAATAAGCGATATTTTCTCTACTAATTACATAGAAACAATTTCAAATTATTAATCAGCAATCCCTTCAATCTTCTTCATGTATTCCATCAAATACAGCATTTTATATCATCAATTCAACTTTAGATAATATTCATTAAAGAATGTACACTCATACTACTCATATTCAAAGCATATAGCAATTTCGAACCAGGCTCTAAGTGAGAAAAACAAACAAAAACCACCAAAACTAACGGCCTGGATAACCACTTCAGCCCTGATTGACCTATAGCCGACATCTAATATAGAGTAACGGCCTTTATAAACACCATTATTAAAATGGCTTTTTACCATTCATGTAGCAGGGAACTTACTTTAAACCCAAGCATCCCATAGCAATCGATACAAAAATTAATAAAGACCAAGTAAATAGATAATGAAAAAAACAACTTATTTTACTCAACATCAAAAAACAGGCTCCGCAGGCAAAATTGTTTTTTTAAGCTTAGTTATATGTTCAATTTTTATTTTACCCTCTTGTGCTTTATTAAACCATAAGAACCCTACACAGAAAGTCATTAAAACAGATTTAAAAACAGTCCATACCTTAGATATGTACACTGACGTTAGCGGCGCCATCCATGCTCTATTTTCGGGGATCGATAAAAATCAGCAACTATCCTTAAAATATATCAATTCCTTGGACGGAGGGAAAACCTGGCTAGCTCCAGTCACTCTCAACAATGGGCTGGCTACAGTAAAAAAATCAAAAAGAGGCAATGATTTTCAAATAGCCGCTTATGGCAATAAAGTCATGGCGGTTTGGCAAACTCAGGGTGGCGAACCCTGGACGGGGAAAATTGCCATCGCTTTATCCAATGACTTTGGCCAGACTTGGCAACAAATAGCCAGTCCTGTCAGTGATGAATATGCAAAAATTGATCAGGGCTATTTTGATATTGCAGCAGATAAGTCGGGACAATTTCATCTCGTCTGGTTAGATGATCGCGAAGAAGCTGGTGATACCCAAGGCCTGCGCTATGCCCGTTTTTCCAATCAGAAATCATCATGGAATCAGCATACAATTCTGGAAATGACGGCTTGTACCTGTTGCTGGACTAGCATTAGCAGTGATAATGACGGAAATATTCACGTCTTATACCGTAACGATAACCCAAGAGACATGATGATTAGTACTTCATTAGATGGAGGTAAATCATGGCAAAAACCAAAAACAGCGGGTGCTTTTGACTGGCAGTTTATCGGTTGCCCTCATCAAGGCGGAGGGCTGACCAGCACACAAATGAATAAAAATACAATATTACATAGCGCCATCTGGAATGGTAAAAACAGCAGCCGTGGAATTTATTACAGTCAGTCCAGCTTAAGCAAAGATAAAGTAGCAGTTCTGATGCCAATAGGTGACAATAGTAGTGCATCAGCAGATATTGCTGCTTTAGATAATGATCACCTGAGGATCATTTATACGTCTGGCGACTTCGAATCAAAATCAGTGATGAGCAAAGCATCTAATGATGGTGGCCAGACATGGTCCGATGAACAACGCTTAAGCGCTGATGGAGCAGAACCTTCTCACCCTCGGATAATTGCAACAGAAAATGGTTTTCAATTTTTCTGGACAGAGTGGCAAGAAAACGGAGATGCAGTTGCTATCATTGCGGAACTTGAATAACAAAGAACAGATATAACTATGAAAAAAATACTAATACTCAGCTTAACAATCGGCATGGCTTGGAGTCAATGGGCTGGTGCTCATGCGATTATGGTCAAATCTTCGCCTGAAAAAGAATCTAAAATATCCATAGCACCGAAACAGGTTGAAGTCTGGTTTGATGATAATGTTGGCCCAAAATATACTTCATTAGCCGTGGTAAATAGTAAGGGACAACGAGTTGATAATAAAGACGGTGCATTGGAAATGATGGATAAATCTCATCTGGTCACTACCGTAAAAGATCTTACTCCAGGGCGTTATGGTGTGAGATATCGAGTACAATCAGCCGACGGCCATATTGTGACTGGCAAGTTTTTCTTTGAAATCACACAATAAAAACAACTTTATTTTTTCTTAATTTATTTTACCGAGGGCGTTGTGAAAAATTCCATTTTCAATCCATTATTATTTGCTTTACTACTTTGGGGTTTTCACAGCCAAGGAATGGCACAAGGTCAGTCACAATATGATCCTACAAAATCATTAGAGTGCATGATTACAACCGATTTTTATATTGTGCACTTAACCTCTTATCAGGCTCCTAAACCTGGCGCAAAAAAAAGACACACCTTTAAACCATTCTGCCAGGAACTCCCTGAACAAGGCCTTAGCCATTTAGCGCTTGATTTTATTGATCGTGACTTACGCCAAATGCCTATAGGCATGGAAGTACTTGAGTTAATAGATAATCCGGAAGGCGGAGAGATGATTGATGGCAAGTCCATTGCTCTCAGCCCAGCCCAAACATATAAAACGGGTGTCGCCCAAATTCAAGCCGACTTTCCTAAGCCAGGGCACTATGTTTTAGTTGCCTCGGTAGGTGATGATATGTTTGCCGACAAAATTCGAATTCCCTTACGTGTTGGTATAGGCTCAGCTTTTAGTCTCTCATTCCTCTACCCCTATCTATTTTTCATCCTTG
>Ga0209184_1001592_pt1 | contig 14081 bp, 12 predicted proteins | sample EN8Hudsemesocosm_2_FD_184627 | JGI IMG/M metagenome (GOLD analysis project Ga0209184, IMG submission 184627) | Methane-oxidizing microbial communities from mesocosms in the Hudson Canyon - EN8C Hudson Canyon (SPAdes) (version 2) | ecosystem: Environmental > Aquatic > Marine > Cold seeps | place... | reverse complement strand
GATATCACTATTTTCGTCGAAAATAGCGGTAATAATAGAAAGCCCTTGGATTGATTCGGAACGTATAGATTGTATGCCGATGAGACCACGTAAAGACGACTCAATAGGTTGCGTAACTAAAATTTCAACTTGTTCCGTAGAGTAACCGGGAGACTCGGTTTGAATGACAATTTGCTTAGGTGAAAATTCAGGAAAGATATCTAAGCCAGCCGTGGCAAAACGATAGCTACCGTAAATTAAAATAAGCACGGCTAGCGCAATCACTATGCCGTAAAAACGTATGGAAAAACGTACTAAATAAGCGAGCATAAAATTAGAGTGTGTATTTAATCGTCATCATCTTCCGCAGGAATTTGTCCGCGAAATTCTTCCGATAATAAAACTTGTGCACCTGAAATAACCAGCCGATCATTTTCTTGTAAATCGTGCGGTATAAAATAATGCCCCGAATCGAGGCGAGTTTTTTGATTGATTTTTACTCGCTTAAACTCATCCTCGTCTCTTTGCACATAAACAAAACTTTGCCCTAAATGCCAAATTAAAGCGGCTTGAGGGATGATGATACCTTGCTGAGTCTGTATGCCGATTAAGTATTGAGTCTGTTTATTTAAAGACAGAAAATAATTTTCTTCTGGTGCTTCAGCAAGCGCATTAAAGCTACTAAGCAGCAATAACAAGACACATTTAATAAAGGGGAGAAAAAGTTTCATGAAGGCAATTAATAATAGAGAATTGTTTCTATTATAAGGTGCTTAGTAATGTGTACGAAATAAAGTTAACAACGATCAACTTAAAGTAGGAACAATGGTTATGTAAAAAAGTAGGGTGGGCAATCTTTTCTGCCCACCATCAATGTATCACCATGGTGGGCAGAAAAGATTGCCCACCCTACAATTTACTCATCCCCTAAATTGAGAATTACTGGATATCTGTATGCAGCATCATAATTGCACGCTAAATAAAGCACGCACCAAGCGTCGATTACCTTGTGCCACCGTATCATCATAAATAGCTGAGCTGGCGTAGCGTTTATCTAATAAATTTTCCACATTAATTTGTAGGCTGAACCATTCAATTTGATAACGGGCAAATAAATCAGCGCGAATATACCCAGGTAGGGTAAAGCTATTCGCATCATCACCTTGACGTTTTCCAACGAAAATCATACCCCCGCCAAAAGATAAATTGTCATTAGCAAGTAACTCTTCTAGTTGATACTTACTCCATAATGCACCGCTGTGTGTCGGTGTACTGCGCATTTGATTACCTTGATAACGCGCATGCTTTGAGAAGTGAGCATCAATTAAGCTGTAATTTGCACTAATAGAAAATTTCTCAGTGATTTGACCGGATAATTGCATTTCAAAACCTTCGCTAGTCATCTCGCCATTAGTGATTAGGTAGTCAGGGTCAGTTGGGTCGCGCGCTGTTAAATTATTCTGTGCAAGATGATAAATCGCGCTAGACACTTCTAGCTTATGTTGTAAGAAATGTGCTTTCAAACCCAGTTCATAGAGCTGCCCGCGTTTTGCCGGTAAATACGCTTGCATTTTACTCATGCCATAATTTGGTTGAAATGACTCACTATAGCCAAAATACGTGTTCAGGAAATCAAAAGGCGTAAAAGATAGGCCTGCATTATAGCTAAGTGCATCACTATCCGTTAATTGCGTATAACGCTCATTTTGTACGCGTTCAGCTGAAAATTGACTATAGCGAAGACCCGCAAAAATATGCCACATCTCCGATAAATCGATTTGGTCATGTACATAATAACCGTACTCGGTAATACCGGTATCGCGATCTAAAGGTGTCGTCGCTGGAATAGGGTGGTTAAAATCTGGCTGATAAACATCTAAAGTAAAGCCGCCAATATTACGATCACTGGTTAATCGCGCATCGGAATCATTACGTTCAAAACCAACAATGAGTTGGTGCTGAGTATTCAATAAGGAAAATTCGCCATGTACTTCAGTGCGTAAATTGAACTGATCATAATCATCATGAATATCGCGGTAATAACCGCTCAATGTGCTGTCATCAATAAAAGTAAAAAAACCAAATAAAACATCATGACGCTGGGTGTGAAAGTAATTAGTCGATAATTTCACCGACCAATGATCATTAAGCTCTTGGCTTAGTGAGCTACTAAGCCGAAAATGTTCGCGCTCAGATTGCGCGCGCGGATCAACATAAGATTGATCAAAAACAATCTGCCCTTGGGTGTAAACCGTATCAAAGCGATATGGCTGATTTTCATTGCTGTATTCAAATTCAATATTAAACACACCGGAATCCGCATAATGCCAAGTTAATGAGGGTGCAATCGTTGCGCGATCATTAGTGATATTAGCGCGAAAATCATCCGATAATTGGCCCGCAACAATCACGCGATAAAGTAAATCCTTATTGCCATTAATAGGTCCCGTACTATCAGCGACTAAGCGATAAAAATCATAATTACCGACTTCAAAACTCAACTGATGCTTGCTCTCAGTCAGCGGTTTTTTGCTAATATAATTAACCGAACCACCAGGCGAACCGGATCCATATAAAACCGAAGAATGGCCTTTTAAAATTTCAATGCGTTCAATTAAAGCTTTATCACGTACCTGAAAACGTTGGTTATCCATCACGCCATTTAAAAAGGTAGCGCCTTGGGTGGAAAATCCACGAATGACTAAGTCAGTATCAAACCCTGAATTATTGGAGCTTTGTTCTACACCGCTCATAAATAGGGCGCTGTCTTCTAAGCGATTAAAATTGCTATCTTGTAATAAACCCTGACTCACCACAGAAACTGAATAAGGGACGACTAAAGAATCGATGCTTGATCGTGTCGCTGTTGAAGAGTTTAGCGTTAAATAATCGGCCGTATCTTGGCTAGTTTTAACCACAATAGGCGTTAACTCAAGTGGCACTAATTCTTCGGCAGGTAGGTAAGTGCTAAACAATAAGCTCAGGTAAAAGTAACGTTTCATAGGGTAATCATTGGGATTAAATAATAATTCTCGCGATAAGGGCAATAAGTGAGAAAGCTGGATATCAACTTAAAGCGGGAGATATTTATGTAAAAAAGTAGGGTGGGCAGTTTTTTTGCCCACCATCAAGGCTTGCACTACGGTGGGCAGAAAAAGATTGCCCACCCTACGGTTTATAAGCTGCCCTGTCTTAAAATGGTAGCCAGAAAGCTATATATAAAGGACTTGTACTAGACAAGACAAGCCTTCAATTTTAGGAAAAAACAGATTACCTTCCTGATCAGACATCTTCCAATAGGAAATGCAACTTCCCGGTAGATTAGGTGCAGTGAACTCAACACTGACTTGCCCACTTTCACCAGGTTCTAAATCAGCAATAGCAACTTTGTTTTCTGTTGGGGTAAGGCAGCGCTGGATCATCGGTGGCTCAAAATCAGGGTTACAACTGATCAACTCAACATGTTCATCTAAACAACGTAGAAATCGATTTGACCACGGAATCTGCCCTGTGTTTTGCACTTCCCAGGTCTTAATAAAGATCTGTCCAGCTTTAACAACCGTATTATCAGGAATCGTAACATCGCGAATAAATCCACTTGCATCATAGGGTTCTAATGGCAAGCAGTTGGTATAAAGAGGGAACTCAGTTTTCTCAAACATATGGCGTATCAATATCATAGGATGAGATTGCAAAGCATGAGCGAGTTTAACTAAGGTTGAAATACGTGCATTCTCCGCATTGCCAGAGAGCAATTTATATAAATTAGGCCGGCTCATACCGCTCTGCTTAGCAATAAAAGAAAGCGAAACATTTAATTGTTGGCAGCGTTGCCTTACATATTTATCAAAGTCGTTAGTTTTCATAGGGAAAGCTTGTTTTTAATAAAGGGTATATTAAATGGGTGTTAGAGATCGTGGCTACCAACTTAAAGCGGGACAAATATTCATGCAAAAGTAGGGTGGGCAATCTTTTCTGCCCACCATTAAGGCTGCACGCGGTGGGCAGAAAAGATTGCCCACCCTACGACTTACAAGCTGCCCCGTCTTAAGTTGGTAGCCGAGATCGTTATGCAAAAGAGGCTGTGTGGCATTTATTTTGAGAGGTGTTTATAGAATCTATATCGTAATAATGCTGATTTTTGGCAAGGTTGTCAACCAAAGTATACAAGTGGTGTGCTACGCTATGAAAAAATTGTAGTCATTGATAAGTGGTCATTTTTAAACTTGCTTTGACAGAATCCATAAAGAATTGGAATTAATAAAGGACAGGTTATGCCAGAGTCAATAAACAGAAATCGATATTCACTGTATAGCTGGATTGTAAAGATAGTTAGCATTACCCTTTTGAGTCTATTGCTTGGGGCTTGTGGCAGTGAAACTGATGATATTCAAGAGCAAGCCGCGACAAGCACAACTATAAGCGGGCGTGTTGTTGATGACCCAGTCTCTCAAGCAACAGTGAGTATTTATGCTGAAGGCGGGACTACCTTAATTGGCACGACTACTAGCCAGTCTGATGGCTCTTATTCCACCAATTTACCAGCAGTATATGAGTTTAGCTCTTACGTTATTTCAGTAGAAGGCGGGCAAATCAATGGTGTCGATTTTACTGGACAAATGCGAGCAATTTGTTTGGTGGATTCAATTAAAACTTGCCATATTACACCTTACACGACATTACTTGCTAGCCTAGCAGAACAATTTAGTGGTGACTCGCCATCTCGATTGCAACAAGCCGCGACACAGATACAAGAAACGCTTGGTGTTGCCAGTGACCCCTTTATGCGAGAAGCAGACGGAGAGGCTGTGATAGATGTTGATTTACCAGCTTGGAGATTAGCGATAGAAAATGGAGCAACCTTAGATAGCTGGATTGAAGTACTACAGGTAGATTTGAACGATGGATACTTAGACACAATTCCAGAAACAAAAATATTCCAACAAGTAAAATTTCGTCCCGATACAACAGCACCAGTCATTACATTAACCGGCAATGCAACAATAAATTTAGAGCAAGGCACTGCTTATACAGAGGCAGGTGCAACAGCAACTGATGCCGTTGATGGTGTAATTACGGTAACAACCACAGGTACGTTTGATACCAATACCATTGGAACTTATACAGTCACGTACACAGCGACTGACAAAAGCAACAATATGGCAACAACAGAAAGGCAAGTAGTTGTCTCTGCCCCTGCTGATACAACAGCCCCGATCATTACATTAACCGGCAATGCAACAATAAATTTAACCCAAGGAACTAGTTACACAGAAGCAGGCGCAACAGCAACTGATGCTGTTGATGGTGTGATTACGGTAATAACAACAGGCACAGTCAATAGCAATACCGTTGACACTTATACGATAACGTACACAGCGACTGATGCAAGCAACAATATAGCAACAGCAGAAAGGCTAGTAAATGTAGTGGTTGTCCCTATTCCTATTACCCCCGCAGATACAACAGCACCAATCATTACTTTAACTGGCAATGCAACAATAAATTTAGAACAAGGTACTGCTTATACAGAGGCAGGTGCAACAGCAACTGATGTCGTTGATGGTGCAATAACGGTAATAATCACAGGAACGGTTGATACCAATACCGTTGGAACTTATACAGTCACGTATACAGCGACTGACAAAAGCAACAATATAGCAACAGTAGTAAGACAAGTAGGTGTTGTTCGCGCTGAATCAACTAGTGAAACTGAAGCGCAAGTTGGTGTTTTTGTTGACTCTCCAGTAGAGGGTATTGAATATCGCTCTCTGTCATATTCTGGTATTACTAATGATAAGGGTGAATATCTCTATAAAGAAGGGGAGATAGTTAGTTTTTATATTGGAAATATATACCTAGGAAAAGCTTTAGCCACTGGTATTTTGACACCAATTGAAATTACGGATTCAGCGGTTCCTGAGACAATAGAATCGGTTAACCTTCTTGTTTTATTGCAATCATTAGATAGTGATGGTGACCCAGATAATGGAATTACCATCACAGAAAAAATGAGGGGGATAGCCATCGACTTAAATCTCGATATTTATAGTGAAGAGACGTTTAATAGTGATATTAGGTCAATAGTAAGGGCTTTAAAAGAAGACGAATTTGCTGAGCCTGTAAAAGATAATGATGCTATTACGCATTTTTTAGCTCAGCAAGAAATACTTATTGCGGATAATGAAGGGTATTGTTCAGTTAAGAAGGATTATGCTTCTATATTTGGTTCAGCTACTGATAACTGTGAAGAAAGAAGTTACCGGCATACGTTTCTATATTCTGTAGAGCCCTGGTTTGTTGCGGCTGAAATCATGCTTAATAAGCATAATAATGGATTAGTAGATTCTAGCTTAATTGAAAGAAAAACATTTGAAATGATGTTGAATGTAGACACTATTATTGCTGTTAGTACTGGGACACCTAAAACGGTTATAAAGGAAGGCGCTAAAATAGCCTCTGGTCAACTTATTGCTCAGTTATTTCCAAGTGGGAATGGAGAGTTTGCATCCATCATTAATAATACGCTTTGGGCTTATGGTGATGCAGCCTCGTGTGTGAGTGGCGATACTGAAGCCTGTGCAGATGTTTTAAAGAATAGTTTAGACCAAGCTTATAAAACATTTACTGACTTTAGATATAGCTACTTATTGAATAGCGGTATTGAACGTTTAAATGAAACTAGGATTGCTCGTGAATATATGAAGCAACTTACTACTGCTGGACTAAGTTTGAACAAGCTTAGTGATCAGCTTGGAATTAGTAGCATTACTATAAAAGACCAAGTTAAGGCTATTGCTTTAACTATGGATTGCAGGTTTAACAAGATATGTGTAGATGAATTCTTTTCAGAAGATTATGAAATAAATAAAGTTATATTTAAAATTAACGCTGCAAATGAAGTAATGATAGAAAATAATACTTCATTATTAACGGAGATGACAAAAAAACACTCTGATGCTTGGTTGGCTGGAGTTGTATTTGACCAGTATTCAACTATGAGGTCAGATATCGCTACTAACAGTGCAATTCTTGCTGCATTAGCATATGAAACGCCCAGAGCAATTGCTTTATTTTTAGAAAGTCATCAACTAAAGTTTGAGGCAATGGTAGGTGATAGTTACTTATCAAGTGAAGGTTTTCTTGCTAGTCAAGAACTGAATGGGGAAAAACACTACATCCTTTCGTTAAGAGGAACAGACTCAGACCTTAGCAAGTTTAAGGAGATAAAAGAAGATGTCGCGACAGATTTTAATATTTCTCCAATAGCTTCGCTTGAAGTGCGAGGAGCTTCATTAAATTTTACGGGGGAAGAGTTGCACACGGGCTTTGCCAAATATGCCCAGCTATCACTTAACTCTATCAATAAGGATATATTTGAATCGATACGAGATAAGCCTGACGTTGACTTGACGATTGTCGGACATAGTTTAGGTGGAGCTGCTGCACAGGTTACTGGGTTAATGCTATCCAAGTTATTTGTTGCTCATGACAAGTTTCAAATATATACCATTGCGGCACCTGCCGTTACAAAGAAAAAACCAGATGCGTATAACCGAATTAGGGCATTTGGCTTTGAAGAGTACCAAGATATCGTTCCGGTTGTTACTCTGGCAACGGGTTATAAGCATATAAGCACTCGATTTCTTTTTGGAATTAAAAATTATACTAATCAGTTTTTGTCAGCAAATACTGAAAATACTCTTTTCTGGGATAGTGTTATATCAACTTTTCAGCCAGGAGGGATTAAGCTATTATCTGATTTAGTAGACAGTTTTAATTATTTTATAAGCACAGCAGATAAGACTTTTATTCCTGAAAAGAATATTGATATTTTGGGGCAGTATTTTTATGGGGTAGTGGGCGATGGTTATTTTTGGGACACAGCTGGAACTAGAAATGGTGTAAATCATAGCTCGATTGGAGTGTACGTCCCATTTCTAGCAGAGTTTTCAAAATCTGAAGAAGGTTTAAAATACAATGAAGAATCACTATTAACTTTTAAAAATAGTGCACCTTATTCACTGCCTTGGATCGAGCATAATTATAGTGTTGATTCAAATGAAAGCTTATTACTTTTGAATAGTGGGTTTACAGGATTGTTCAACGGTATCCTTGATAAAGATGGTGATCGCTTGACTATAACCGGTGTTTCCTTGGTAAATTCGAGTGAAGGTTCAATCGTAAATGTTAATGAAGGAGAGTGGTTATTTACACCAGCAGAGGGTGTTACAGGGGCTGTTTCATTTATTTATGGTGTTGGTGATGGGATTGTGACATCAACGCATACTGGGTCAATTGAAGTAAATCGTGTGATCGTTGATACTGTACCTCCTATTATTTTCCTGAATGGAGATGCAAATATAACGTTAACCCAAGGTACTAGTTATGCTGAGTTAGGTGCAACAGCCATTGATTTATTAGATGGAGAGCGAGTAGTAACAATCACAGGAACCGTGGATGAAAATACTGTAGGGCAGTACACCATCACCTACACGGCAACTGACAGTGCTGGTAATGAAGCAACGGCAGAAAGGATCGTAACTATTGATATGCTTTCTTCTATGTATAGTATTGTAGGTTCATTAAATACTGAAGGCAGAGCTAGATCCGTGACTGTATCAGGAAATTATGCTTATTTAACTAGTACTCCTCATTTTGATAGTGATCTTGTAGGGCTTGAAATAATTAATATAAGCGATCCTACGTCTCCTGAAATTGTTGGATCATTGGATACTAGAGGTGCTGCTACCTCTGTTGTATTGTCTGGAAATTATGCTTATATTCTGGAACAGCGTGAGATTAGCTCTTCATATACTGGATATTTAAGGGTGGTTGATATTTCAGATCCTAGTGCACCTAAAGTTGTGGGTTCTTTTCCTAATTCTTTATCTTTAGAATTTATACGTGACCCTACAGCAATTGAAGTCATAGGGGGCTATGCATATGTTACTGATTTTTCTTCTGGATTACATATTATTGATATATCTACCCCTGAAACACCTATTCAAATTTCGGCATTACGGACTCCTGGACATGCTCAGGCTATCAGTGTAGCTGGTGATTATGCTTACGTAGCAACTGCTAGTACTGGTGTACAAATTATTAATATATCAAACCCTAGTGCTCCTATTGCTCTTAAAGCATTAGATATATTGGGTCATGTTCTATACGTTAAAGTATCAGGTAAATATCTCTATGTATCAGGAACTAGTAGTGGTGGAGAAGCGCCAGTAAAAATCTTTGATATTTCTATTCCGAGTAACCCTACTAAGGTAGGATCCATTGTCGGGTCAGAGACAGCCTTTGATATTAAAGTAAGTGGACGCTATGTATATTTTGCAGTTGCCGACTTTGGCGTACAGATTGTTGATATTTCTACTCCCAGTAGTCCTATTATAGTAGGAGCTGTTAAAACGCCAAATGATGCTAGATCTATTGGGTTATATGGAAATTATGTTTATGTGACTAATTTAGATTCAGGGCTGCAAATTATTAAGGTCACAGAAACACCAGTAAGTATAGGTAGCAGCAAACTCAACGACACCGGTATTACATGGAGCGGTAACTACCCCAGTGGTAACAACGCAACGTGCGTAGGTACCGAAGTTGATAAGCAAGATTGCTCCCACGGCCGTGATGCCCAAGCCGCCGCAGGCACACTAACAAAAATAGGCGCAGGGGCAGCAGGGTTTGATTTTACTAAACTCGATAGCAGCGGTAATACCCTACCAGCCAGCGCAAGCAGTTGGTCATGCGTTAAAGACAACCACACTGGCTTAATCTGGGAAGCAAAAACCACCGATGGCGGTATTCATGATGCAAGTAACACTTATCGCTGGGGTGGTTTAACTGCACAAGGGAGAGATCATGCCAGCACAGGTATTTATTACGATGACTGGAATACTCTGATAGAGGGTAGTAATAATAATAGCCTGTGTGGGCTTAATAGTGGCTGGCGGGTACCCAATCGTTATGAATTACGTTCAATTGTACATTTAGGCTATTCCCCAAAAATAGATGGAGGTTACTTCCCTATGATGGCTAGCTTTGTATGGTCGTCATCGCTGGATGCGGGCTACCCGCCTCACGCGTGGGGCATCAACTTCAGATACGGCCGGACCTATGACTTGGGTCGCGACATGTACCAACAGGTAAAGTTGGTTCGTTCCGGGCAGTGATTTTTCTTTTTTATTGTTTCAACCGTTAGTAAAAACTATGTACTTTAGTGCAATGCTTTTAGCCTTCATGCGATAAACGATGAAAAGCAGATTAAAACCAGCGTTCCAGCGCAAAGAATTATTGCTATATAATTTTTTTAGGACATATGTCTGCTCTCCTTGCTAATACACTATTTTAACTCTATAACTAGGATCATTATTATGCGACAAGTCTTTATACAATCAATATTAATTAGTAGTTTATTATTTAGCGCAGTGGCACAGATAGCCGTGGCACAAACCTGTAGAGACTTTATCCCCAACCTCAATCCCAATAGTCGTTATATAGATAATGGCAATAGCACTGTCACCGATAAAGGCACAGGATTGATGTGGAAACAATGTGTTGAAGGCTTCTCGGGTACTAGTTGCACAACAATAGGATCCGTCTTTACTTACGTTTGGCAGGATGCATTAGAGTTAGCTACGATGGTAAACACAGCAGGTTTTGCGGGTCATACTGACTGGCGTGTGCCTAACCTGACTGAATTAGAGTCATTACTCACACAAAATTGCGTTAATCCAAGTATTAATGCAAGTTTATTTCCTAATGTTTCTTACTCCGTTGTGTGGTCATCCTCGCCTTCTAGTGGGCGTGGGGCGTGGGGCGTCTACTTCAGCGGCGGCAATATCAGTGACTTCGATCGCTCCAAGGTCAATTATGTGCGCTTAGTGCGTTCCGGACAGTGATTTTTCTTTTTTTAGGGTGACTATAAAGTATGACTAAAGAGCTATTCCAGAAGGGGTAACATGCTTTTTAGTAATGTTATTTTATCAGGAGGCATCCTCAAAATAGAGCCAATTAAAAGTGTAATGTTAGCGGGCATTTTTATGTGGAAAATAGACGCTAGAGGCTTGTTGAAAAATGCGGTGGATGGGGGGATTTATCGGCTTCAACTTATTGTAGCCTTTTAATGCTACAATTTAAAACCTGTAATTTTTTAGCCCTGTAGGGTGGGCAATCTTCTCTGCCCACCAAGATATATGCATAAAAAACAAGGCATTGTTATCACGCTAAAAATCCAATAATATGGATATTGGTCGAATGATCTGGTGGGCAAAAAACTGCTTACCAAAATAATCAATTATCGCGTTGGGTTCAATAGATCATCGTTTATTATTTTCGGTAGGCTATTAAGGGGGGCAAATACCCGTTGATCATACGTACGGAATAAGGTATCTTTCTTGGTGAGGTGAAACTATGACTATTCTTAATGTAACAGAAGCGCGATCTAAACTTTACAATTTGATTGATGAAACAGCAATGACTCATCAGCCAATCACAATAAAAGGGAAAAGAAGTAATGCTGTTCTAGTTTCTGAGGAAGACTGGAGTGCTATTTCTGAAACGCTATACCTGTTATCAGTACCTAATATGAGAGAGTCCATCAAGAATGGACTTAAAGAAAGTATTGAATCATGTTCTAAGGAACTTGATTGGTGAGTTGGGAGCTAAGATATACAAAGCAAGCACAAAAAGATGCTAAGAAACTTTCAGCTTCTGGCTTAAAAGCTAAAGCTGAGTTAATTTTGAATATAGTTAAAGAAAACCCATATCAAAATCCACCACCTTATGAAAAATTAGTGGGTGATTTGAATGGCGCTTATTCAAGAAGAATTAATATTCAACATAGACTTGTTTATCAAGTATATGAAAACAAACATATTATCAAAGTACTTAGGCTTTGGAGTCATTATGAGTAAATCACCGTTTGCCCACCAAAATCCCACAAACAATGCATTTACACGCTAAAAATCCAATAATACGGGTATTGGTCGAATAATCTGGTGGGCAAAAAAAACTGCCCACCCTACGTAAATATAAGGGTGTATTGATATGTCGAATTACCGCCGTGCGGATGCACCGGGAGCTTGTTATTTCTTTACCGTGGTGACATTTCGACGACGACCTATTTTAACTGATGATGATTGTCGTATCTGGTTGCACAATGCAATTATCAATACGCGAAAACGCTATCCATTTACGATTGATGCTTGGGTATTATTACCTGATCATTTGCACTGTATTTGGACGTTACCGGAAGGTGATAATGATTTTTCGGTGCGCTGGAATGGTATTAAAAGGCGATTTACCCGCGCAGCAAAGCACCGCACCGCTTACACAAACCAGAGTGGGTTAATGCCTCGAAAAAAAAGCACAGAGAAGGTACTATTTGGCAAAGACGCTTCTGGGAGCATCAAATCCGTGATGATAAGGATTACCAACGACATATGGATTATATCCATTACAATCCGGTTAAACATGGCTTGGTAAAAACGGTGAATGAATATCCATATTCGACGTTTCATCGTTATGTTAATCAAGGCATATATCCAGCCAGTTGGGCTGGTAACGATTTAAAACAGAATGATAATCTGAACTATGGTGAGTAGGGTGGGTAATCTTTCCTGCCCACCAAAACACGCGCAAAAATGCCAATAATAAGGGCGATGAACGAATAATCTGGTGGGCAAAAAACCGCCCCTTTTTACGTCAGGTGTAATTCGATAGGTAGGTGTTTTGCATAAAAGATGAAGTCTTTATCATGAGTATATATTTTCATATTTGTTCGATGTGCGACAGCACAGATCAGGTAATCAATATGAGAACCTTGAATTCCTTTTTTGCGACATAAGTTTGAAAATTCAGCGGCACATATAAAATCAATATCTTTTATTTCTTCATTTGGGAAATAGGTTAATTTGTTTCGGAGTTTGTCATATTGCTCAAAATTGCTGTAACCAGATAATATTTCTTGTCTAATTGGGCCTATGATCCTTGCTTGCTCTGAATGAATTAATGCCGTTAATTCTCTTGAAACAGACGCATCTTCAAAGGTTTTTCGTCTTAACGCCAATGACCAGATACAAGTATCAACAAGAATCCCCTTCATTTACGACCCTCTTTGTAGTTATAAGCATCATCGCAAGGTAGTTGACCAAAAAGATCAATTATTTCTAGTTGCTTATGTCGTTCTACAAATTCTTTCAATGCAGCATTTACGGTATCTTTTTTACTTTTAAAACCGCCTACTTTCAATGCTAAATTTAATAAGTGACTATCTAGTGCTAAATTAGTTGCCATAGTTTCCTCTTTACACAATTGTCTACACATGGTTATTATGGCTAAAATAAAGCTAACAAGCAAATCACTTGGGCGCAAAAAGCATCATTTTTTTGCTAAGGCTTTAAAATGGCTACCAACCTAAAGTGGGGAATATTTATGTAAAAAGTAGGGTGGGCAATCTTTTTTTCTCAGCATCAAGGCGGCACGCGGTGGGCAGAAAAGATTGCCCACCCTACGATTTACAAGCTGTCCCGTCTTAAAATGGTAGCCTATTTTGTGGCTAACGGGTTAATAAGGATTATCCATGATCAATATTGCTATTAACAATGAAAGCTTATACAAAGCGGCTCAAGAATTAGGGCATCATTATAATGCGGAAGAAACGATTGAAAATGCGCTAAAGGTGTATATCTCCCACCTACAAAAACAAACGGTTTCTTCTAAAGAAAATAAGCGAGTACATAAAAAGACACGACTATTTGGGCAGCATAAAGGCTTAATTAAGGTATCTGATGATTTTGATGATTCTTTAGCGGATAGCCCGTAGGGTGGGCTATCTTTTCTGCCCACCAAGATATATGCATAAAAAACAATGCATTGTTATCACGCTAAAAATCCAATAATACGGGTATTGGTCGAATAATCTGGTGGGCAAAAAAAACTGCCCACCCTACAAGACTAAATAAGCGAGCATAAAATTAGAGTATGTATTTAATCGTCATCGTCGTCATCTTCCGCAGGAATTTGTCCGCGAAATTCTTCCGATAATAAAGTTTGTGCGCCTAAGCTAACTAAGCGGTCGTTTGTCTGTAGCG
>Ga0209184_1001587_pt1 | contig 14099 bp, 13 predicted proteins | sample EN8Hudsemesocosm_2_FD_184627 | JGI IMG/M metagenome (GOLD analysis project Ga0209184, IMG submission 184627) | Methane-oxidizing microbial communities from mesocosms in the Hudson Canyon - EN8C Hudson Canyon (SPAdes) (version 2) | ecosystem: Environmental > Aquatic > Marine > Cold seeps | place... | reverse complement strand
TCATTGATGAGGCTGACCTTTGTTATATTTGTATCAACACCGACGACTTGATGTCCGTCTTTTGATAAACAAGCGGCAGATACCGTACCGACATATCCTAAACCCATTATGCTGATTTTCATCATTAAAGCCCAAAAGAGATAAATTACAAGACTGCACAATCATAAAAATCTGCTTTTTTGACACATTATGAAAGCGAAGCTACTAGGTCCAATTTCGGGTCAGCGAAATGGGGCGTTTTCTCTGAATTGTCACTTTATTATTCGATGGTCATGTTTTTTAAAGATAGATGATTTTTTGTAGAAGTCCACAAGAAAGTGATTAAAAAATAATCAGTGTTGGTGTTAGTTAGTTAGCGGAAAATTACAGTTGGAATTAAAATTAATCACCTAACTTATTTTGAATATTGACTGTCAGATATCTTTGCACCCTCAAACGGTGAAAGTTGACACTAATGAATAGCTAGATGCGAGTTATAATATTAAAATATTGTTTATTTATAAATACTTAGCGTGACTTATTTATCTAAATACGTATACATTTTTAGTGTCAGTTTTTTTTACACTAATACGGGTGGTATTTTTTAAAAAGTTGATTCAAAAAAAACTAACTGACCAAAAAATATACAGTTTTTGAGTTGTGGTACAAACTTGGCCTAGTAAAGCTTAAGTTAAAAAATCAAGCCGGGATTTCAGGGATGCATTTATGCTAAATAGCATATATATCTGAAATATTAAGATATAGCTGTACTTATAAAAAATAGGTGAGGTTATGTATCCTGAACAGGCCTTATATGTTTCTGACTCACGCCCAAAACGCTTACTGCAAGACCACATACCATTGTTTGTTGGGCTGCAAGTTATCATAGATCTCGTTATAGTTATTGTTGTTTTATACGGTGTTATTAGCGTTTACGACACAACGTTTACAAAAACACATAGCTTACTTGCGGTTATTACTATTCTCCTTATGCGCTCGGTTTATCTCAATAATGGTGTGTATCGTTGTTGTACAGGTTATTTAAAGTGCCTTTTAAAATTGACGAAATCCTGGTTGTCAGTGCTTGGCATCTTAATGATAATTGGTTATTTGACCGAGAATCTGGAAGCCGTATCTCAGCAAGTGTTGATGACTTGGGCTGGGTTAGCATTTGCAGCCCAAGTAGCAACTTACATAATCACAAATCAAATTGTTAAACGTTACCAGAAGTATATTTTGTCCAAGGAAGGGTCCTTGCATGTTCTAGTTATTGGTACGAACCGTCTAGCAAATCATCTGACTAAAAAAATTAACAATAATGACTGGTTAAGGGATCACGTTGTAGGTGTTATTGACCCCGGCGACGAACAGGAACACCAGAATTGGGATGTTAAGGATGTGCCAATTTTGGGGAATCTGGACGATCTTCCATGGATCGTTAACCGATATAAAATAAAGAAAGTTTATATCGCATTATCAATGAATCATGTTCAAGACCTTAACTCTATCAATTTGACATTACTCAATGAAAATATAAATGTGATTTGGGCTCCAGATGTTTTCGGGCTCACGCTATTAAATTTGAATGTCAAAGAGATTGCAGGTGTACCGTTAATATCGTTATCTGAGTCACCAATTAATGGGTTTCAAGCTTTAATCAAATCGGCTATGGATAGAAGTTTGGCCTTGATAGCTCTAGTGATGATGTCGCCGATATTTTTGTTTACAGCCATAGCAATAAAACTAAGCTCGCCTGGGCCAATATTTTTTCATCAAGAGCGGCATGGCTGGGAAGGTAAAGTCATAACTGTTTGGAAATTTCGCAGCATGTATCTCCATAAAGAAGATGGCTGCAAGCAAGCGGCTAAAGTAGATGCTAGAGTCACACCTATTGGACGCTTTATTAGAAAAACAAGTATAGATGAGTTGCCCCAACTGTTTAATGTATTAATTGGAAATATGGCACTAGTAGGGCCAAGACCACACGCTGTGGAGCATAATAATTACTACCACAAGAAGATTAACGTCTATTTAGCTCGGCATCAAATTAAGCCGGGGATAACAGGGTTAGCGCAAACGAATGGTTGCCGTGGGGAGACGAAAACGATCGATCAAATGCAGAAGCGTGTTAATTACGATTTTGCTTATATCAATAACTGGTCAATATGGTTAGATATAAAAATATTAATGAAAACCTTCTTCATCTTATTTACAGACGACGTGTATTGAAAAGACGGGCATTGAAATAAAAAACTTGTACAATTTAAGTGAATATACTGCCATTAAATTGATACTGTAGAGGTATTGTTGGAAATAACAATTAAGGGTGAATATTAAGTTTTTTTCAGCAACGTCATTACTTTGATGCCATTTAGAAAGACATCTCAACAGCAGAGGCTCAAAATTCTTCGGTGTACTTCCACGTTCGGTGTGGTTTGTTGGCCTTTGCCATGGAGCACCTCATTCCTAGTTAGGATTTAGTGTCCGTTAAAACGGGAATGTTCAAAGTGTCTTAAAGGAGTTAGGTAGTTTCTTACATAAGCTACAAACAACCTTATGTACTGCATCATTTAACGGGGATTGCATAATACATAACTGAGTTTTCAGACACTGAATCATACTCGTGGTCATAAACTTCTAAATCTGGTCCTGAGGTATGGTTTTTACCTGACTTAAGAAGCCAGCTTGAGTAAATATAGTTAACTGTACCATCTATTTGTTTAGCGTAGCCTTTATGAGTAAACTTTGCATAGTCTGACAGCGGTATGGTTAAGCTCATCATACCTTCTGGAATATTTTCAATATCTTCAACTTCTATCGCCGCATAATATTCTAACAGGTCAGTACTATCCTTGACCTGCCTAACAACGCCATAACAAGGACTTCCTGTGACTACATTTTTTATTTCATCAATTCGTTCTAAAAAATCATGCCACAGTGCAGGTAGCTTCTCACCAATATTATTTTTCTCTGAGTCAACATTAAAAAAGCAGGTTTTCAATCCCACAAGCCTCATTTTATTTTGAGAATATATTTCAGGTTCTAAAGATACATTGAAATTAATATGCTTTAAATATTCAGAATCAAATTCTATTTTTTTTAAGAACAAACGTTTATTTCCCTGCCTCCTATATTCGTTGGGGGTAAGATTAAAGAATGCCTTAAAAGCACGCGTAAAACTTTCCTGAGATTCATATCCAGCTGATACAGCAATATCAATAATTCTCAAATTCGTAGTAAGAAGTTTCTCTAGAGTGTTTGAAAGTCTCCTAGATCGAATATAGGTTTTTAACGTTTCGTTAGTAAGCGCTTTGAATATTCGTTGAAAATGCCATTGGCTCAGCCCAGCCTCCCTAGCAACTTGAGCCAACGAAATATCAAAGTCCAGATTAGACTCTATGTAATTAATACCAATCTGGACATTTTTTAGGTAGTTCACTTTTTTAAGTGTCTCTTAAGGTGTTTCAAAAAAACCTGTCATTGAAATTAGTTTTCCATTCTCGTGATACTTTCCATAACTAATCCCTTCTCCAATTACAATGTGTTCACCGTTTTTCATGTCCCACTTTGCAATACTTTGATTATTATGAGCCATAAAATACTTTGTAACGAAATGTCCACCAGGTACTTGCTCATGAAATCCTAACATATAGTCCACAAGTTCATCCCAGCTTTTGGTTTTTTCATGTGGGTCATTATATTCACACTTAGGATCTAAGCATTCCTCAAAGATAGTCCGCTTCTTCTCAGATGTCTCAGCTTTCCAAGAAGATGTGTATGTTTCCCATGTACTTTCTAAATTATTAATCATTTGATCCTCCAATTTTTTGAAGAGGCTATTCTGTAGCAAGCCAAAATCTTTGTTTGATATTTTGTGCTTTAATATTTCAAGAGTGGTGTACAAACTCAACTTCAGGCTAACGAAGTTGTAGAGAAACTAAGGTTCGGCCAAAATGCAGACGCTTTATTAAATGCCCTTTGCCACTACTTGTTAAATACATACCATATATTTTGCATTACAAATATACCTAGTGATCGGTTTTTGTGATTATTATGATGACTACGACGTGTTTGAGGTAGAGTAAATAAGATTGTATTAAAGAAAAAACAGGGTGATTGTGATATTAATTTCCTACCTAAGGTATTGAGGCCAAGATGAAAAGCTTTCTTTTAACTGTGTGTTTTATTTATTTAGGTGTTTGCTTGGCTTTATTTTTATTGCAACGTAAATTTCTGTATTTTCCAGTTCCCGCTGTTATTTCTAGTACCCTGCCCATGAATGTTGAAGGTATTAGTTTTGAAACCGATGGACAAGTACTTCAGGGTTGGCTGATTAATAAAGGGCATGATAAAGCTTTAATTTATTACGGGGGGAATGCCGAGAATATAGAACAAAATATCGATTTCTTTAAAGTGATAAATCTAGAATATACCGTTTACCTGATTCCTTATCGAGGGTATGGCAATAGTAGTGGCACACCATCTGAGGAAAAATTATATCAGGATGCACTTTATATATTTGATGAACTGAATAAACAGCACCTTAGTGTGTCATTAATGGGGCGCAGCTTAGGCACAGGTGTCGCTACGTATGTCGCATCTCAACGAAAGATTGAGAACCTGATTCTTGTTACACCGTTTGATAGTATTGAAAACGTTGCAAAAAATATCTATTGGATATTCCCGGTAGCATTACTGATACGAGACAAATATAACTCCCTTGAAAGGGCTGGTATCATAACGGCTGATGATATTCTGATATTGGTAGCGGAAAAGGATGAAGTGATCCCCAGGGCCAGAACAGAGAACCTTGAGAAAGAACTTAGAAACCGACAGTTCGAATCAATTATTATCAAGGGGGCTGGGCATAATGATATTTCCATTTACCCAGAATTTTCATTGAGCATTCAAAAAACACTGAAGTAGGAAAAAACACTGAAGTAGGTTTATATAATAGTACCTTAAGATAATGAGCTGAAATAAAAACAGTTTGTACCACTTAATACTTGAAGCTATATTGCACACAAAGCACACAAAGCACACAAAGCATACAAAGCACACAAGGCTTAATGCGGGCAATCCAATAGAAAACTTCTTGATTATTACTTACTGATTTTAGAGTTACTATTGGCGAATAAGAAAAGATCGGCGTTTAAGTCTCCGTAAATAAATACTTGCTTATCTGGGAGCGTTAATTACTGAAGTCAGTACAGTATTGTCATTTAAATTGCGCCTTAAACATTTCTATAAGCGCAGCTTTGTTTGTTTTATAAGTTTTCATAAAGACAGTGGGGGTATTCGTGAGTGAATCATATTGCGCACTCCAAGCCGTCATCTCTATCATTGCAGGTAATAATGCCTGACCTTTTTCTGTGAGTGAATAAATAAACTTTGAGGCACTCTTGGGGTCGGTTGATTTACTAATGACCCCCTTAGCTTCCAACTTTTGAAGTCGATCAGCTAGGATATTTGTTGATATTTTTTCGTCAGAGGCCAAAAAATCACTGTAATGACGCTTACCTTTAAACATAAGGTCGCGTATCACGAGAAGCGTCCATTTATCTCCAAATGTTTCCACCGCAAAGTTTATAGGACAGTTTGATCGTAAGTCTTTCGAGTTTTCATTCATGGTGCTATTTAATCAATTGTACTTGTATTATGCAAGTTGCTTGCTTATTCTACTTGCATAATGCAAGTAGAAATAAATGGTAAGAAAATGGAGATGAAACGTATGAAGAAAAGACCATTCCTCTTGAGTATTTTAGTATTACCGCTGTTGGTTCTTGTTGTTTGGTATCATGGCGGGGCCGAACCTCTTACTAGAGATGAAGTTGATTATTATTTATCAACCATAAAGGAACAAAAACAAAATCCTGGAGGTAAACATAATTTAAAGATACTAAGGCGTTTTCTCGAGAATGATGATGGCAAGCCATTTTATACGGTTAATTTATACAAATATCATCCTTTACCTCAATATGAACTCGACTCACAATATTTGAATAAATATGTTGATCAAAGCGGGAGAGATGCATTTGATCGATTCAGTAAAGTGATGATTAAACTAATGGCTAGTCACTCCTCTCACCCGATATTTGGTAGCGATTGGGTAGATGATGGCTCAAGCAACTGGGATAGACTTGTGATCGTTAGATATCGAAGTCGTCGGGATATAGCTGAAATTTTTGCAAGCGATAAGTTTGCTGAAGCGAGCGAGCATAAATGGGCTGCTTTAGCTGATCATGATAGATTACTTGTACAAGGCCTTCATATACCAAGCTTTTATCCTATTGGATTAATCATGATCTTATTCATCTATGTTTTTTTATGTGTTATACCTTCGAAACAAAGGCGGTAGGTAGAGCTAGAAATTACTATTGCGGTGTGACTTAAAGAGCTGAATCTAAATTAAGCGATAAACGTAAGCGTTACGTCATACTATTTTTCAATATAAATTTCTTTGGTAAATGTTGTATAGCTTGTTTTAATAAATAATAAGAGATATTAATGATTGGTCTTGGTGATAAGCATTGTAATCTAGCTGTTTATATCGGTAATAGACCTCCTCTTAATGAGTATAAGTCTTTAGGCTGCTTGAAGCCGGCAGGCGATGGTGAATTAATACGGATCGGGCGTGAAACCGGTAACCACTGGCGTAAGATTATTAATATTTACGCCAAATTGTGTTTTTCCCTAGACCCTGCTGATTTTATGACATGGCAGTCTTACCGTGATTCCTTTTTGCTATCGAAGCATTCTCGCCAAGCGTTGTTGTTTGATGATTATATAGTCACTGCGCGTGAAAACTGTATTAGCATTATTTGCGGTAAAGCTCATGCGATGGAAATCCTGAATAACCATGATTTGATCTGGCTTGATAAGGATTTTGCGGTGGATGCTACCAAAACTATTATTGTCACACCGTATTTTGACTACCGTCAATTATCCAATATAAAGTTAGAAAAGCTCGTAAATATTATTCATAAGCATAAAACGAATATAATACCCATTTAGACTTATCACTTTGTACCAATAAATTTACTTGGTTCTTGTTCCACTGCTGTTTGTCTGTGGTAAGCTCAAGCTTGTACTGTTGATTTGAGAAGAGAAAATGAGTTTTATCTGGATTCTTGTAGCCTTTTTATTTGGCTTTGTTGCTAAACAAATTGGTCTACCGCCTTTAGTTGGTTATTTGTCTGCCGGCTTTATTTTACATGCGTTTGATGTCGAGCCTGCTGCTAACCTAGATGCCTTTGCTGAACTTGGTATCACTCTTATGTTATTTACGATTGGCTTGAAGGTTAATTTTAAAGACTTGCTTCGCCCTCAAATATGGGGTTCTGCAATAGGGCATATGGGTATTTGGTCTGCCCTTATATTTGGTTTGTTATCGCTTGTTGCTTCAGTCACAACTCTTTCTTACTTAAATTACACGCTGCAGCAAGCTGCCATCATTGGTTTTGCACTTAGTTTTAGTAGTACTGTTTGTGTGATTAAAATGCTGGAGGGTAGTTCTGAATTAAAAACGCGCCACAGTAATCTATCAATAAGTGTGCTGATATTACAAGACCTTGCCGCCGTTATTTTTCTTGTGTTTGCGATTGGTAAAACACCAAGTATTTGGGCGTTTGGTCTTATCGCTTTAGTGTTAGTCAGACCTGTCTTTAATAAAATTTCTAACTTAAGCGGACATGGTGAATTAGTCCCACTTCTTGGGTTCTTGTTTGCTTTAGGAGGGGCAGAGTTATTTAAATTTGTCGATTTAAAAGGCGATCTTGGTGCTTTGGTACTGGGCATGCTCGTAGCTGGTTTACCTAAAGCCAATGAACTTTATAAGTCGCTAATGAGCTTTAAAGATCTCTTTCTTATCGGCTTCTTTTTATCGATTGGTTTTACTGCTCTTCCTACGCTCGAAATGTGGTATTTAGCGGCAGGTTTATTATTACTTCTGCCATTGAAATTTGCTTTATTTCATTTAGTTTTTGCGGTGTTTTCGTTTAGAGCTAGAACGTCTTTTTTATCCGCTTTGTTATTATCAAATTTTAGTGAGTTTGGTCTGATCGTTGTCAGCTTAAGTGTTGATCAAGGTTGGTTGTCTCAACAAAGCTTAGTCATAATTGCTTTAGCGATTGCCATGTCCTTTGTGATCAATACTCTGTTATATAAATATGCACACACAATGTTTGCTGCGAATAAAACGATTATTTCTCGTTTTCAGCGCACATCGGTTTCGCGTTTGTATAAAGTTGAAAAACCAGTTGGTGCTGAAGTAATTATTGTAGGTATGGGGCGTGTTGGATTTGGCGCTTATGTGGATCTAGAGTCGAAGCTGGGTACGAAAATTTGGGGCGTTGAAGTTGATAAAGAACGTGCTAAACAGTTTAAAGAAGAAGGGATGAATGTAGTATTTGGTGATGCTGATGATATTGAATTTTGGGAAAGCATTCATTTGAAAGAGATTAAATTAATCATGTTAGCTATCCCCTCGGTAACTGAAATGAAAAATATTTTATATCAGCTACAACATACAGAATACCGTGGTCGCATTGCAGCGATTGCACGTTTTGAAGATGAACGCAGAGATCTCATTAATTTAGGCGCGGACGTCGCTTTTAATTACTATGAGGAGGTTGGCGCAGGCTTTGCCGAAGAGAGTCGTCATTTGATCAATTTATGAAGCGTATTGGTACTGTTATTCTATTGCTTTTAGCTGCCAGTTTTACTCAGGCGGAGTTGAATGTAATGACGATCAATACAGAGTGGTTATGGACGCCATATGATCATCGGGTAGATGGAAGTCGGTACAATAAAGGGGATATGTCTGCAGTACAGTATGAAGATGAGCTTGAATTCTATGCGTCTGTTGTCAAACTAAATTCTGTCCAAATTCTAGCGGTAAGTGAAATTGAAAATCATTTGGTCGCAAATGATTTAGCTAAAGCATTTGGTTTGGATTGGCATTCATATTTTAAGCAGGGGCGTGATACTGCCACCGGACAAGATGTCGCGATTTTATCAAATCTGCAGCCAGTCAAAGAATCGTTAACAGATTTTGGCTTTCCTGGAGGGCAGTTACCTCGATTTTTAGATAAGCAGAAACGGCTTAGTAAAGTGGTAGGTGTTCAATTTTGGTCGCACTCGAATCAAGCGAGGCATAAAATAGGAGTGATCACCGCACATTTTTTATCGAAGCGAAAAGAAAATAAGAAAAAAACCAAAAATCGCCAGAGGCAAGCCTATGCACTATTAAAAGCGATAGAAAAATTTATTGACGACTCTGATTCGTTAATTGTTCTGGGTGATTTTAATGATTATATTTTTTCTGAGACCTTAGCAATATTAATGAAAAAGCATCAACTGCTTTCAGCAGAAGCGATGATATATAAAGCAAAGAATATCCCCTTGAACAAAAAAGCCTTACGGCGGATAGATCATATTTTATATCGAAATTTAAAGGTCAAAAAATTCAAAATTGTGAACCTTAACAAATACTCTGACCATGATGGGGTTTTCGCCCAATTTTACTAAAGTGATATAGCAACTTAAAGTAGCGAATGTGCTAGTCTAGGCTCATTTTACATTATCCCAATAAAGGACTTTTATGAGCATTCATCCTCTTGCAGGTAAAGCCGCGCCACAGGAACTTCTGACGAACATACCATTGTTAGTTGCGAACTATTATTCAACGGTTCCTGAGCCTGCTGACAGTGATCAATCTGTATCATTTGGTACATCTGGTCATCGAGGGAGTGCAATGAACGGGAGCTTCAATGAACAGCATATCTTGGCGATTTGCCAAGCTTTATGCGAGTACAGAGCACAGCAGGGTATTACCGGGCCACTGTTTTTAGGGAAAGATACACATGCATTATCAGAACCTGCATTTATTAGTGCTTTAGAAGTTTTTGCTGCCAACAATGTTGAAGTTAGGGTTCAGTCAGGAGGGGGGTATACACCAACGCCGGTCATTTCACACGCAATTTTAAGCTATAATTTAAGTCGTAAAAGCAGCCTGGCTGACGGTGTTGTGATTACGCCTTCTCATAACCCTCCGCAAGATGGTGGTTTCAAATATAACCCTCCGCATGGCGGGCCAGCAGATACAGATGTTACGACAGTCATTCAGGCTAGGGCAAATGAGCTACTTTCTAATAAGCTGAATGGTGTGAAACGCTGTAGTTATCAAAAAGCCTTAAATGCAGACTCCACTCAAAATATAGATTTCATTTTGCCTTATGTACGTGATTTGAAAAATGTCGTCAATATGGATGCCATTTCAGCAAGCGGAATGAAAATAGGTGTAGATCCGATGGGGGGCAGTGGGATTGATTATTGGGAGCCCATTGCTGACCTGTATTCACTTAATCTGGAGGTGGTGAATAAACGAGTAGACCCTACATTCTCGTTTATGCGTGTAGATAAAGATGGGAAAATAAGAATGGATTGTTCTTCTTCTTATGCCATGGGTCAGTTAATTGAGTTAAAAGATAAGTTTGATATCGCCTTTGGTAATGATCCAGATTATGACCGGCATGGGATTGTAACCAGTAGTGCAGGCTTGTTAAATCCTAATCATTATTTAGCGGTCGCTATCGAGTATTTATTTACGCATCGCCCTAAATGGAATAAATCGGTAGGGATCGGCAAGACCTTAGTGTCCAGTGGCATGATTGATCGGGTTGCAAATTCAATTGGTGGTCAACTCAGCGAGGTGCCTGTTGGTTTTAAATGGTTTGTAGGTGGTCTAAGCGCAGGAACCTTGGGTTTTGGTGGGGAAGAGAGTGCTGGCGCTTCTTTCTTAAGGCTAGATGGTTCGACTTGGACGACAGATAAAGACGGCATCATTATGGATTTATTAGCCGCAGAAATTTGTGCGGTGACAGGGAAAGACCCCGGAGAACATTACTCTATATTAGAATCAAAATTTGGTTCACCAATTTATGAACGCCTGGATGCGCCAGCAACAAAACAACAAAAAGAAAAGCTTAAGCAATTAACTGCTGAACAAGTGACAACAAAAGAACTGGCCGGCGAACCGATTATATGCAAACTCACCGAAGCGCCGGGTAATAATGCTGCAATTGGCGGGTTAAAAGTAACCACTGAAAATGGCTGGTTTGCTGCGAGACCATCCGGCACAGAAGATGTATATAAAATATATGCAGAAAGCTTTTTGAGCCGTGAACATTTAACTAAAATTCAGGCTGAAGCTAAAGAACTGGTAGATGAAACAATACGCTAATTAATATATTTAGTTGATACCTAGACTTAAATGATTATAGGAAATAAAAAAATACTTATCAGCGCTTGCCTTCTAGGTAAGCGCGTTAGGTATGATGGCAATACGCTCACTGTTATCGATCAAAAGTTACAAGACTGGATTGATAACGGGTGGGTTGTGTCAGTGTGTCCTGAAGTGGATGCTGGAATGAGCATCCCTAGAGTGCCCGCTGAAATATCTAATGGTGATGGGCATGCGGTGTTGATGGGTAAGGCGACTGTTATGACGAAAGCTGGAGACGATGTTTCTGACTTTTTCATTAAAGGTGCGAGTATTGCGCTCGATTTATGTCGTCAACATAACATTAAAGTTGCGGTGCTATCTGAATCAAGCCCGTCATGTGGAAGCACAACGATTTACAATGGGAAGTTCTCAGCCACTAAAATTGGTGGTGTAGGGGTAACGACGGCATTACTGAGTGAAAAAGGCATTCAAGTATTTAGCCAGTTTGACCTCAGCAAAGCATTTGCAGAGGTCGAGAGAATGCAAGCATAAGTATATTGCATGGTTTAGAGCAGATTAATTAAATACAATATCAATTGTGAAAGCGCCTAAGCGAAAATAGTTAACCGCAAGTTTGGTTTTTTCGAATATCGTAAACGGCCTTTTTTAAGAGCGCTTCCAAAGCCGGCAATTTTATATCAGAGAATTTATGTAAAATAAGTGTATTGCCGTTAAATTTAACACGTCCAATTTTTTCAATTAACGCAATATACTCATCATAACCTGTCATCACTTGTATGCTTATGTTCTGAATGCTAGGTGTGAAGGATATAAGTGGCCATTGCCCTTTACGACCAGTCTTATATGAGTATTCATAGTAACCAAACCCAATAGCACTATCTCCCCAAACAACGGCATCTTTGCCGCTAACTTTTTTCATCATATTTAATAAGGTGATGCTGTCATGTTTTCTTCTAGTATGATCGATACTATTAATGAGTGTTAAAGGGATTATTTCGGTTGGGTGTGAATCAAAATCAATCATTTAAACAATAACCTAGTCATTTATGTAAAAGAGTAATGTATATAAAGCCCGTAAAGGTACGTATAGTTTATGAGCTATCTTAATGTTCAAGCATTATATAAGTATTCAAGCTTAAAGGCTAAACCGATGTATTTAAACGTAACTAGTCAGATTACAAATTCCAATAATAATTTTTGAAAGATTTCTTATAAATTCACTAAGCCCGTCTATACTTTTATTTAGTTTATATTTTCATTTTAGTTTTCATTGATCACCCTATGGAGAGCCAAATGGCAGAGAATAAATTCAGGCTAATAACACGAAGTGATTTTGATGGTTTGGTATGTGCGGTTTTGCTTAAACATCTTGATATTATTGACGACATAAAGTTTGTCCACCCTAAAGATATGCAGGATGGGAAAATAGACGTATCGAGCAATGATATTTCTACCAACCTCCCTTATGTACCGGGTGTTCACTTAGCGTTCGATCACCATTTGTCTGAAACAATTCGGAATGAAAAGGTGGATAACCATATTATTGACCCTGACGCGCCTTCCGCCGCCAGAGTTGTTTGGGACCATTATGGCGCGTTAGAAGCATTTCCAGAGTCTTGGCTCGGTATGATGGAGGCTGTAGATAGAGGAGATTCGGCTCAATTTAATAAAGAACAAGTTCTCAATCCTGAAGGCTGGGATTTGCTTAATTTCTTAATGGATGCTCGTACTGGTCTCGGTAGATTTCGCGAGTTTAGAATATCAAATTATAATTTGATGATGGATCTGATCGATTATTGCAAAAACCATACAATTGATGAAGTTATGGAGTTGCCCGATGTTAAGGAAAGGGTAACGCTCTACCATGAGCAAGAAGCGTTATTTAAACAGCAATTAAAAGACTGCGGTACGGCGCATGGAAACTTAGTGGTTCTCGATCTACGAGACCAGGAAATTATTCATGCTGGTAATCGATTTGTAATTTATGCTCTTTATCCTGACTGTAATATCTCAATACATGTAATGTGGGGTTTTCAAAAGCAAAATACTGTATTTGCGACCGGTAAATCTATCTTTGATCGAGGCTCAAAAACAAATGTAGGAGAGTTAATGCTCAAATATAACGGGGGAGGTCATCAAGCTGCTGGAACCTGTCAAATTGAACATGAAAAGTCTGAAGAAACGTTAAAAGCCTTAATTGAACAGATTAATAAAGACGGTTAGATCGGTGTTTTATGTATATTGAGCCCCTTTTTTATATCTTTAATGGCCAGTTTGAACTAAAGAAAGAAGATTTTGATATGGCGTGATGAAATATGTTGCCATCTTACTGGCGCCTGCCTACAATCAAGCCAATCTTGTCGGGGAGCTGAACATTAAAAATGTTTGGCTGAGACTGCTTTATTTAACGGTATTTACATACCTTGTTTGTTAAATAAAAATAGGACCCGTTGAACCTGATTTGGTTAATGCCAGCGTAGGGAACAAGAAAGCATCTTACTTGCTTATCTTTTCTGTGCTGAGAGTTGACCGAAGTCAATTATAACTCTAACTCCAATCATACTCGGAGCACATCATGAAAGCGGAAAACTTCCAGAAACTCAGTGAAACAGCCCATGTTGATGAATTGTCGACACAGCCTTTTCCTGCTTCAAACAAAATATATGTAGAAGGAAGTCGACCTGATATTCAGGTGGCCATGCGAGAAATAAATCTAAGCCCTACAACTTTACAGAGCGGTGAGTTAGAGATTAACGCTCCTGTTCGAGTTTATGATACATCTGGGCCCTATACAGATCCGAACAAAGCGATTGATGTACGAAAGGGGTTGGAGACGTTACGCTCAAATTGGATTGAAGAGCGACAAGATACTGAG
>Ga0209184_1001585_pt1 | contig 14121 bp, 12 predicted proteins | sample EN8Hudsemesocosm_2_FD_184627 | JGI IMG/M metagenome (GOLD analysis project Ga0209184, IMG submission 184627) | Methane-oxidizing microbial communities from mesocosms in the Hudson Canyon - EN8C Hudson Canyon (SPAdes) (version 2) | ecosystem: Environmental > Aquatic > Marine > Cold seeps | place... | reverse complement strand
TTAGTTACATCAATCCAGGTATTTCCAATACTGAAATATATTATCGCGGCGAAGATACCAAAGGTGACGCTGTTGAGATAGCCATCAATATGGAACATACCGAGCCGGGAGTTCAATCTGGCGATAGTAATTTATATTTTGGTAAAGGGCTGGCAGATTACTGGGGTCTCAAAATACTTTCTCCAAGTGGCAAGGCTACGGCAAGACTGAAAACCAAAGACGGAAAGACCAGTACGCTGCAGCTAAAGGCCTATCTTGACCATGGCAAAGCAACTGCTAAAGTGCCTGACTTTTCTGATCACTGGTATCGACTCCATTTTGTTTCAGATAAGTGGACGATCGGTATGCATGAAATCACAACTGAAAGTGAGTTTGGTGATCGAAAGCCACAAATTTTATATGTTGGTAAAAATCAACAGCCTCTTGGGTTATTTTCTGATTGGGAATATATAGAAGATGGATTTAAAGCACACCCTACTTCCCCCTACGCAACGCCCACTGGCTGGACAATAAAACTTCAACGGGATGACCTGAAAATTACGGGCACAGTTAAGGTTAAAAAAGAAGTGATGGCGATCGATGTTCTGGGGTCTGTGAGTTGGGCTGTGCGTATGCTGGTGAAAGCTTTTTATTCCAATGCCTGGCAGCACTATTTGTTAGTCGAGGTTGAGTTGGATATTGAACAGGATGGCGTCATTGAAAAGGTAAAAGGGCTAGGATTGGCAACAGCTGAATATTATTGATACGACTTGTTCCTAGGGCAACAATGCCGCTATTTCTACAGTTAATAGTAACCTTAAATTTTAAAACACTTTATAATAGGCATTTAAGCGCTAATTTTTGTGGACGATGGTAATGAGTGAACAAAAGATAATCCCTACTGTACAAATTGGAAGTGGTGTTAAATTTGTGAATGATAAGGGGGTTACAGCCATCAAAAACGGCATAAAAGCCAGTCATCAGATAGCAGATAAGCCTCGACAAGCTAAGCCCAAGTGGTTACGTATGAAGCTTAATCGAGGTAAGGACTATGAAAATGTACAATCTATTGTGCATGAACATCGTTTAAGCACTGTCTGTGAAGAAGCCATGTGTCCAAATATTAGTGAATGCTGGAGTGCGGGTACTGCGACAATCATGTTAATGGGCGAAACCTGCACGCGAGCTTGTCGTTTCTGTGCAGTGAATACAGGTAATCCAAAGGGATGGTTGGATCTGGAGGAACCCAAAAATACGGCTGAATCTGTGAAGCTAATGGGGCTTAAATATCTCGTGTTAACCTCTGTAAATCGGGATGACTTGCCCGATGGTGGTGCGGGTCATTATGCCTCGGTGGTTAGGCACGTAAAAGAGGCAAACCCTCAAACTGCTGTAGAAGTGTTAACGCCTGATTTCCAAGGCGTCACTGATGATGTAAAAGTTGTTGTTGATAGCGGTATTGCAGTATTTGCCCAGAATGTTGAAACAGTAAAACGTCTGACGCACCCGGTACGAGACCCACGATCAAGCTATGAGCAAACGCTTGATGTATTAGCATTTTCTAAACAACATAAGCCAGATGTGCTCACTAAAACTAGTTTAATGCTGGGTTTAGGGGAGACCGAAGACGAGATTATCGAAACAATGGATGATCTGCGTGCTATTAAGGTCGATATTCTGACATTGGGTCAATACTTACAACCTACAGAAAACCATTTAGCGATAGAGCGTTATGTCTCGCCTGAAGAATTTGAAAAGTATAGAAACTGGGGCTTGGATAAAGGCTTTCTGGAAGTCGTAGCTGGTCCGTTCGTACGTTCTAGTTATCGTGCAGAACAGGTATTACAGAAAAATAATGTAGGCTTGGAGTAAAACCTCTCATAAAATGTAACAGCATAAAAGGGCTAAGTGACTAGCCCTTTTAATTACTTACCCCTATCTATAATCTAACATTATTTAGAACTTGAACTATTAAGTTCTTCAGTACTCACAAATTTCATTGAAGTTGAGTTAACGCAATGGCGGGTATTTTTCTCTGTGAGCTTTTCACCTTCAAATACATGACCTAAATGACCACCACAATTTGTACAGAGAATTTCTGTGCGTCGTCCGTCGGCATCAACTTCATGTTTAATCGCCCCACTAATTTCATCATCAAAGCTTGGCCAGCCACAATGCGAAGGAAATTTATCTTCCGACCGGTATAAGGGGGAATTACACTGCTTGCATAGATAAGTGCCTCCTTCGAAAAAATCATCGTACTGTCCTGTAAAAGGGCGTTCAGTACCTTTTTCAAGAAGGATATATTGCTCTTCTGGCGTCAGTTGATTGTATTTGGCCATGCTTACTCCTTTGATGTTAAACACAAGCTGTGGTTACCTTATAAAGGTCTGTGTACTTCATCTTATAGTTGACAAATGTAGTCGCTGCAAGCCTGATGATAAACCTAAACAAGAACAATGGGCCTATGTTATTTACTGCTAACGAGAACAAATCGTATTGTTTACCTACGACAATTTACCCAAGATAATCCGTTTGATCAATGCGAGTAACTTTTTTAAACTGAGAAAATCACTAGTGGCTTGAAAGCCAATCAGCGCTAACATGCAAAAGACGTATTACCTTGAGGGCTGATGCAAAAAGTCACCACACCCTCACAGAGCATATTAATGTCGTCAGGTAAGGGGATAGGTTTTTGGTTGGCTGTGCGCAGTAATTTTCGTTTTAGATCTATAATTTTTACGGTCAGCTCACCGTTCAATGACGCCACAATGGTCGACATATTTGTGGGTTTAAGTGCTCTGTCAATGATTAAGAGTGAGCCATCCATAATACCCCGTTCAACCATTGATTCACCTTGGGCTTTTGCCAGAAAAGTGGCCGAAGGGTGCTTACTTAACAGTGCATCCATATTGGGTGAATTCTCAAAATAATCATGACCCGGGCTAGGAAAGCCGCAAGCAAGACGATTCTGTAGTATCTCTAAAATATTATCAGTAGGGCGAATCACTGTATGTAGTAGACATAATGGTTTTATTTTCATAGTTGTTTTATCACCTTAATGGCATTTCGCTGTATGCATGAACAGTGTTTATGGTATTAAAATTCGGGTATGAATGTCAATTAAGAACTCGCCGTATTTAGCGTATTTTTTTCTTAAAAAGCCTAACTATGATTGTCTTAGCTTAGTATTCATCACGTAAGCGTCACGAATTCTATTTTTTGTATAACATTTAACTCAATCGCTTATAACTGTTCAGAGTAAAGGTTATAGTGGCTTTTTATCTCAATTACGCATCATTGAGTTGATGTAATGTCATAGGTCTGTCGCTATGGTGTCTAATAGGCTTTTTCTCCCATTAATAGCGCTGTTTATTTTTGTGTATACGGGGGCCGTTTTTGCGAATAACACCCTGAAGTTTTCCGAGATTGTCATTGTCGGAAATGAACGCACAAGCACAGACGTTTTACTTAAAGAGTTAGGCTTCACAACTAAGCAACAAGTATCTACTGAGCAGCTAGAACAGGGTGTGCAGAATATCAGAAGTACGCAACTGTTTTCGGCCGTTAGCTTCCAGCTGTTCGAGAAGGCGGACGATAGCGGTCTGGTGATTACGGTGGTCGAGAAATGGACTACAATTCCAATTGTTAAATTATCCTCTGGCGGTGGGGTTAATCAATTGGCATTGGGCGTGTACGACCCCAATTTATTCGGAAACTATATCGAGGCCGGTTTTCAGTATGAACGATTGGGGGATACCAATTCGGGTGTTGCCTGGTTTAAAGATCCGAGGTTATTTAACTCGCGTGACGGTCTGTCCATTCAGCTCTGGAAAACAGCGAGACTGCGTACTAAGTTTGAACAAAACCATGATGCGCCTATCGAAAAAACTGGTTTTCTTCACTCACGGGACAAGCTTTTTTTCGGCTACAGTCACGAGTTTTTGAATGCTTTTAATACTGAGTTTTACTACGAATACAATGATGATTCTTTTTCGGATGAGTTAGTCTCAGATAAAATTAAAGCGCTTATTGCTGTTAATGGTTTGCCGATAGATACCACTGTGCACTTTCTGGGTTCGAAGGTAAGTCTAGGGCAGATTGTAACGGGGAGTCAAACGAAAGACGGCTCGAAAATAGATTTATCTTACCGCTATGGGTTTACGTCGACTAAAGGCGTCAAGGATTTTTGGGAGGTCAATCTCGATGTTCAAACTTTTGTAGCACCAACGCCAACAGCTAATTGGGCGCATCGATTTATGGCGGGTTATACCGGTACGAGTGTACTTCAGTATTGGCACTATCTAGGCGGTCTTGATCGAATTAGAGGCTTTGCTAATGATCGCTTTGCAGGTCGCTATTACTGGCTGTCAAATCTAGAATATCGACGAATCCTAGTGGAACGGGATGCGTATGTCGTGCAAGGCGTAGGTTTTCTGGATGCGGCCACGACGGCTGAGACTTTTAATGCGCTTGATCGTGTCGTGGGGGCGAGTGTTGGTTTTGGGGCACGATTGATATTGCCAAAAATCTACCGCTTCGTAATCAGGCTTGATGTGGCCGCACCAATCAAAAAAGAAGACGACCACTACGTAAGTTTTGGTTTACAGCAGTTCTTTTAATTCAACATCCGATCTTTTAGTTCGGCACCTGTTAAACAAGTAACATAAGAAGTATAGACTCGTTTTTTCCTTCTCTCTAAACACTTTGAGCAGCTTAATTTGTGTCTCGACAGTATTCGCCAGGCAGTTCCAACTCTATCGTTGTATGCGCCAGCTTGTAAGGTTGTAAGCTAGCGGAAATTTTCCGCTTTAGTGCAATGAGATCTTTTGCGTCTAACATGGCAGATAAGGTTAAATGCACTGTTAAGACATGATGCTCGCCGTCGAGTGACCAAAAGTGCAGGTGGTGTAAATTATTCACCTCCTGGAACGCTAGCAAGGCTTGTTCGACTTCCTTTTGAACATGTTCATCAGGTGTCGCTTGTAGAAAGAGTTTCAGTGTTTCGCGTATATTTTTGACCACGTTGAATAAGATAAACAGCGTAAAGCTGATGGAAAGTAGAGGGTCTAGAATTGGTAAATCAACAAACATCAAGACGATCGACACAATTAGCACCGCTACCCAGCCCAGAACATCTTCGATTAGGTGCCAGTTGAGTACTCGTTCATTTAGTGTTTCTCCACTGCTTAACTTGTATGCAGCGTAACCATTCACCACAACCCCTAGAATAGCCAGTGCCAGCATGCCTTCTGCTTGGGGCATTTGTGGATCAGATAAACGAGGGATCGCTTCAAATAAGATCCAAATGGAACCAGCAATGAGCACAAAGCCATTGATCAGCGCGCCAAATAAAGAAAATCGCTTGTAGCCATAGGTAAATTTTTGGTCTGTTTGTCTGTTCCCCAGTTTGCTCAGTATCCATGCGATTCCGATCGATAAACTATCCCCCAGATCATGCACGGCATCTGCCATAATGGCGGTACTGTTGGTGAGCATGCCGCCTACAAACTCAATGATGGTGAAGCATAGATTCAGCAAGAATACCCAACCAATTCTATTACTTGAAAGGTTGTGTGAATGGTTGTGGCCGTGCCTATGGCTATGTTTATTTGTTTGATTTGGGCTATGCATATCGCGACCTCTATCGTGTTTTAGCAGCTTTATTTGAATGAGTATAAAGCTTCCAGTTACTGGAAGATCAAGTGAAAATTGTAAATAGGCCGATAAATTATGTTGCAACGACATTATCTACTCTTTAGTTTATAAGTAAGGCTGGGAACTAAAGCGATGGTTAGCGCTTAGTTTAAGTTCAGGTACGCTTAATTTCAGAAATGGGGGGTATAAAATGACAAGTTATATAACTCGGTTCATATTGTATTTAGTGTGTCTTTTCCCCGTACACGTTTTTGGTGACCTTGTCTTAAAAGGAAACTCAGAAGGAGTGGCTTATCAGGTTGAGAAAATTGCCGATGGTTTAGGTACGCCATGGGCAATGGCATTTTTGACCGATAATAAAATACTTATCACAGAGCGTGAGGGGAAACTTAAGCTGCTAGATCTTCATACTAGAAAACTGCAAAATGTTGAGGGTTTGCCTCCCGTTTTTGCACAAGGCCAAGGCGGGCTTTTAGATGTGGCATTAGCGCCGGGTTATAGAGAAGGCGCTTGGATCTATTTTACCTATAGTAAGCCTATTAATAACTTGAGTGCGACTACTTTGGCTCGGGCCAAATACCATGACGGCGCCTTGCTAAACTGGCATGATTTGCTAGTAACGAAATCGACGACAGATACTAGTCGGCACTATGGTAGTCGTATCGCATTCGACCGGGAAGGCCACTTATTCTTTTCCATCGGTGATCGCGGTAAGCGCCCGAATGGACAAAATCTATCCACCCATGCTGGCAGTATATTACGACTAAATCTTGATGGCAGTGTACCGAAAGATAATCCTTTTATTAAGCGTCTGGAAGCACTGCCTGAAATATGGAGTTATGGCCATAGAAACCCTCAAGGCTTAAGTTACGATTATAAAAACAAGCGCCTCTGGGCAATCGAACATGGGCCAAGAGGGGGGGATGAGCTCAACCTTATTTATTCAGGAAAAAACTATGGTTGGCCCATAATCTCTTATGGTAAAGAGTACTGGGGGCCTTTTCGTGTGGGTGAAGCAACCTCAAAGTCGGGAATGGAACAGCCTGTAAAATACTATGTGCCTTCAATCGCACCCGGTAGTTTATTGCTTTATACCGGCTCTGCTTTTCCTGCTTGGAAAGGTGACCTGTTTGCCGGGGCGTTGAAACTGACACACATTAATCGAATTAAATTGGACAAAATAGGCGCAGCAGAAGGCGAAGAGCGTTTGTTAGAGAAACTGGATGAGAGAATAAGATCGCTGGTGCAAAGCCCGGAAGGGTGGGTATATATTTCTACCGACAGCGGTAAGATCTTACGTATAACGCCAAGTCTTTGATTGACCGCCCCTTTATCTTATTGATAAGAGTGTTTGTTAAAGAAATAGTTCAATGAATGAAGGCGCACATTTAACAATGAGACAAAATGGAGCAGTTAAATTAACATTATTTATTCAAAATTCACTTCTCGTTTTAAAGTGCAGCGCGTACTCTTACCCTTAAGGCTTTTTCTCTCAATGAATCATACTCACTAGTCCTAAACTGACGGTCATTTTATGCAAAATAGGCAAAACCTCTCCAGACGTAAATTTCTATATACGGGTTCAGGGGCAATGTTATCTGCGCTTAGCTTTTCGACATTGGGTGGAACCTCATTAAGTGCAGTCGAGCAAGAAATGCCCTTACGTTTTTTGATTAAGCGTGGCACATCGTTTCATTTATCTGATAACGACAGGGTAAAATTAGAACGTGCCGTTTTGGATTTTCTTAAAACAAATTACGCCGGTATGTCATTACAATTTTGGGAGCAGCCCTTCGAGAAAATTGATTTTGAAAAACGGCTTACGAATATTATTTATTGGATTAATAAAGCCGTTAAACATCACGAATCGCTTTTTCCTGTTGATCCTATTTGGGTGTTGTCGCAAATTAAAGCAGAATCACTTTTCTGTGAATTTGCGTTATCACCCGCCATGGCGGCAGGACTCTGTCAATTCATGCCTTACACTGCTCGACAAGGACATCAAATGATTGTCGCCGGGGACCTCCCGGAACATCATTTCGCGCCTTATAAAAAACCGGAGCTAGCCAATTCATTAATTAAATACAATGGACTCATTAAGGACAAAAGGAGCTATATACAAAATAACAAAAGTGCCAAATTTTTTACCTTAGAAAAGGCCCTAGATTTCTTAAGACAAGATAAACTCGCGCCTAAAGAAGCTCAAAAGCAAGTTGATTACTTGTCAGAATTAGCGCTTATAAACGCTGATATTAAACAGGCTAAAAGTGACTACCATAATTATATAACGGCCAATATTACGGAATTAGGAAAAAGTGATTTATTTGCTGAGTCGAATTTTTTCAATCAGTTTGACCAACGTTTTACTTATCAGAAACCTATATTTGCGATGGTGAAAATGTTGGCGAATGCCTTGAGAGTTCGTAATGGTAATATACTCGCAGCATCGGCGGCTTATAATGCAGGCTTATCAAAAACTTGGACTAAACAACCGATCTATAAACGTTATGGTTTAATTCCGGCTTACGAAGAAACCAGTCGATATGTTAGTAAAGTCGTCGCAAACTATGAAGAAATTTCACTGCGCTACAATCTATCGTAAAAAGAGTATCGTAAAAAGAGTATCGTAAAAAAGTATGGTAACAATTGATACGACCCTGAAGTGTATTTTATTTAAAACTCCAGGCAAGGATTCGGCTGATTTTTTGCCCTTGAGCCATATTAATTACACTTACTTTTTTAGCACCAATTTTAGTTAAAAGCTGTTTCAATGGATTTAAGTTTTCTTCCTTGGAGATTAAACTGGTAAACCAGCCAACTTGATTTTGAAATTCTAGACTTTCTTGAATCATGCCTTTTACGAAGGCTCGTTCTCCTCCGTCACACCAAAGTTCATTTTGTTTACCACCAAAATTTAGTTGGGCCTTTTGGGGCTGAACGCCATTTAGGTTTCGCCATTTACGGTCACTTCCAGCTTGTGCCTCCTGTGCTGAACTATGAAAAGGAGGGTTACACATAGTTGCTTCAAAATAGTCGTTTTCAGCGATAACGCCTTTAAAGAAATGCTTATTATTAAGCTGCTGAATTACTCTTACTTTCTTTTTAAGATTTGAATTCGACTCAGCAATTAGTTTAGCTGAACTAATCGACGTGGCATCAATATCTGATGCCAGAAATGTCCAGCCATAGCTTTGGCTACCAATAATCGGATAAATCAAGTTTGCGCCCGTACCGATATCCAAAATACGTGTTTTATGGTCGGTATCAGGCTTCTCAATAAGCTCGGCCAAATAATGAATGTAATCGGCCCGACCAGGAATCGGGGGGCATAAAGAACCTTCAGGTAAATCCCAAAATTGAACACCATAATACTTAGCCAATAAGGCTTTATTGAGACATAAAACCGCCTGTGCATCAGCAAAGTCTATGGTTTGATCGCCACTAGGGTTAGGTTTCAAGAAACGTTTTAATTCAGGCGTTTTAACGCAAAGTTCAGAAAAGTCATAACGACCATGATGACGATTATTAGGGTGTAAGCGAGCGGGGGATTTCTTCTTTATCGTCGAACTAGAGGTGCTTCTTGATTTTTTCTTCATGGTCAAAATAACGCCAGTTACGATACATTTAACAAACGCTAGTGAGAGCCGTTTGGCATTGGCAAGTTTACTTAGGCTAAGGCTTTCTCAAGCAAACTTCCGCTTCATATTTAGTTTAAAATCATTTCGTATGTGTCGTAGAAAAGAGCGAAATACTTTTAACTCAGGTTCAGGATTTAAGCCCTTGGATATGCGTATTATTTGCCAGTAGTAAAAGCCTACTTGGCCAAAATTATTAATGGCTTTGATTATATTCGATGGACTGTTATTGCCCCAAAATCCTGTTCCAAGCACCAGCTCTTGTTCGTAATCGTCTAGCTTATTTATAGCGCCTTGAATCAGTTTCTCAGAGCAATTAGGTTGAGTACATAATGGCCGCGCTAAACCAATGATATCGACTTCGTTATCTTCAATCGCTTTTTCCATCACATCACGGCTGCGAAAACCGCCTGTTATCATCAGTGGTATATTAGCTGCGGCTTTAATACGTGCAGCATACTCTATGAAATAGGCTTCGCGTTTACGGGTGCTTTCTCTGACTTCTGTGGGTTCTACGCCAATTAAACTAAGCTGCTCATAAGTGCCGCCTGAAATTTCTAGCAAATCTACACCATCTTCACCTAACCAGCCTGCAACAGTGACGCAATCTTCAAGTGTGAACCCGCCCTTTTGGAAATCAGCAGAGTTTAACTTTACCCCGATAGGGAAGTCTGTCCCGACTTCTTTACGTACCGATCGGATGGTTTGGCGGATGATACGTGCTCTATTTTCAAGTGAACCGCCCCATTGGTCTTTACGTTTGTTTATTTTTGGTGATAAAAACTGGCTGAATAAATAACCGTGTGCACAATGTATCTGAACTCCTGTAAAGCCAGCTTTTTTGACTAGCCCGGCAGACTTTGTAAAACGTTGAATCACATCTTGAATATCTGTCTGGGTCATTGCTCTGGGCTTGCCAAAATTACCGAGCAGATCCAGGTGAATATCAGACGGTGATAGTGGTTGTTTGTTGACTATTTTGGGGCATTGCCTTCCTGGGTGGTTTAGTTGCACCCAAAGTTGATTGCCTGCGCTTGTACCCGCTTTTGCCCAAGCTGAAAATAAACTCAAGTTTTTATCATTTTCGAGTACCACATTACCGGCTCGTTCTAGATAATGGTGGTCGATCATAACGTTACCGGTAATGTGTAGGCCTGTTCCACCATTGGACCAAGATTTGTATAAGGTATTATGGCGTTCAGTTGGACGGTCGAATTTATCAGCCAGGCCTTCTGTCATGGCACTTTTGCCAAGCCTATTATTGAGTGTGCTACCACATGGTAGTGTAATGGCTCGGGCTAAAGGGCTAGTCATTGGGGTACTTACTCCGGGAATGAATATTTGGCGTGCAATTTCTGATTGCAAAAAAACGTATTGGATGTATTTAACTAGACTTTCTACAAAAGTTAAAGAGTTCGATGGCAAGTGGTTACAATAAATTTCCCTACTGGTTTAACTCTTAACTTATCGAAGGTAGCAAGACTGCTATTGATAAACGAGGAAACCAAAAGAAAAAGTATACTATCTTGACTCGTAATTTTATGAAAATAAGCAGGTTTGGTGTACTTTCTACCACGTAAAGCCTGAATTAATTCTATAGGGAGACTTGGCGCCCCTATAGAATTAAAGAAATGATTCATTATTACATAATGGGCCTAAGACTTTTTTAACTCTTCTATCATTGACTGCATCAGGTCGCGTACATTGTCCGATTCTTTTTGTAAAAGCGCTTTTCGAGTTTCTAAATTCGCATCTAGTTCTTCAGCAGTGATTTGTGGCTGATAGATTTTGTACATGACTTTGAGTTCTTTTAGGCGTTTTACTAAAAACGGTACGCTTAAGAGTCGCGTTTCTTTTATACGCTCATAACTTTTCTTAGGTAACTTTTTCAATAATGGGTCAAGGTGTTTACTGACGGGTAATGTTTTCGCCCAGTTTTCGGACCCTTGATGAACCATTACTAAAATGGGGGTATTGAGGCGTAATGCAAACTCTATAAATCTTGGGCTTAGAAACGGCTGGATTTCTAAACCATCGCCATAATTGCAATTTTCGCCTTCAGGTTTCACAAATAGGTCAGTGAAGCCTTCACCTTCCATTTTTGCAAGAAATTCATCGAAATTAAGCCCTCTATCTACCTGAGTGAGATACTGAATCGCGTATTTATAAAGAGGAATTTGGTAGAACAAACGCCACATGATAACGATAGGTTTACGGTTATTTCCACCACTCTCCATATACAGCTTATTTAAAGTAATTGTGCTGGCTAGGGGACCTAACATTGGCCCATGATTAAGGGCTACAATGAGTTTTGGATGCTTCGCTAGAATCTCTCGCATATTGTCTGAGCTGGCGTGAAACGAAATCTTTTTTGCTAGTGCTTTAGTCATCGCACCCGCTAGTAGTGAAAAATCTTTTACACTTCTCATATTAATCGAGGTATCCCTAGTTTTGACGTTTGTAGATTGACGATGTTTCTATCGGCTGAATATTTGAAGCGGCGACTCTACGTCAATTAGTTAGAGTGGACAATCTAACAAGAGTGTAAGTCGAGAAAAATGTTAGAGAATGAAACAGTGAAAATAATAATTAACGATTCCCTATAGCGAAACATCATGATAAAAATAAGCCTCTCCATAATTAGTTAAGAGGCTGTCACGTGATCCCAACTGTAATTCAAAAATGGCATGAAGTAGTTACTACCAAGAATATAAAATTATTGGATGAGATTCTCGCAGATGATGCTCGTATGCATTCTCCCGTTGTGCATACCGTTCAAGAGGGCAAAGCGATTACAAAAATGTACCTAGCGGGCGCCGCTATGACGATAGGTAATGATAAGTTCAAGTATGTACGTGAAGTATATGATGAAGGTTTTGCTTTGCTGGAATTTGAAACTGAAATGGATGGTATTTTCGTCAACGGTGTCGATATGATCTCTTGGAATGATGACAATAAAATTACTGATTTTAAAGTTATGATTCGACCCTTAAAAGCTGTGAATATGGTGCATCAAAAAATGGGCGATGCGCTTAAGTCTTTTATGGCGGGTAAGGCATAACGCGGGCGCTAGACCGAATAGTCGTTCTTAGTTTAAGCTTGTGTCTCAATATGCTTGAACGTGTTATAGGGTGAGTTTACTCACCCTATAACAGTAAATATGAATGGCAGTTTAGCGTTCAATATCTTTTGGCGTACATATTTGAAATCGCCAATTCAAATGCATCTTCTGCTTCGGAATTTCTTTCATTGTCCGCTTTAACAGCATCTTCAAACTCATTATTACCACATTTATTCCACAGGATATCTGATGCTGATTTAAACGCATCGATAATCTGAACATAGATACTTTCAGGTGACATAGTCGTATTTAGAAAGCTCATAAGTATAGACAGTACGATGCCTAAAATAGAGGTGCTTAAAGCAAACGATATTTTAATGAGAAAACTATCGATAACAATTTTACTCGCGACAGCATCAGTGATGTCCATACCGGTTAGTTCAGGTAAAGCTTTCATGATCCCCAGGAAGGTGCCAAAAATGCCTGCGACAATAAATATACCGGGAAGTATATTAAGTATTTCATTAGTACGGCTAATAGAAAATACGCCAAATATTTTGTTAAAAACTGGGTTAGAGGAAAATATATTATTTGAAATTTGATGAAAATTCGGCGCTTGTTGAGTACCATCTTTGCGTAAATAGCGAGCATGCTTTAGAAAATCATCAATAAGCAGGATAATGCCATCCTGTATTAGAAAAGCCCTGTCACCTATGGTCATGATATGGTCTTGATTTCGTCGTTTATATTTTGCGCGTAATTCAAAATTCTCGAAATAAGTTGTGGCTAGAAACTGTCTAATAACCTGATAGAAAGAGCCTTTTGCATCAGGCTCCTGACAGAGGTTTTGATGTACTCGTTTACAAAACTCTTCGACGAATTTCTTTTGCCGATGAATAATGGTTGATATGAGTAACCTGGCAACGACTGCCATACAAAATATAACAATCAAAGCTGGCATAAGGTAGTCTGTTGCATACTGAACGATAAAATTAATGGCTTCGACGATGTGAGAATTCATTAGGCTCTTCCTCTTTCAGACAATCCGAATTTTATAATGACACGTTGTGATTTTAAGCAATTATATTGTCCGCAGAACTCGTCTATAGACATTCCCATGCTTTCTTTTGAATTCATTGTTTCGGTAAAGAAACTTCTACCCGCTACATTTATTAGATGAACCATATCATCTTGATATTTAAATTTTATTTTTCGCTTATCAAAGATAAACTCAAATATTGACTTAGCACGTTTATAGCTTAAATCTAGGTTGTAGTTTACAGCCACTCGGTTTTCGGCAGACAACACGGTAGGGTCAACGGGTTTGCCGCCATAGGTAGGTGACGCAAAACCTATGATTTCAACTGAGGAAATTAAAGACGAAAGCATGTCACTGCCAAATAGGCTGTCTGCATAAACGGGAATAGCCTTACGAATAGAACTTTCCATTCCGATTTTGAGTTTATGGCTGTCGGTATCGAAATAGTTCGAACCAAAGTCTAAAATAACATCTCCCGTTTTTTCATTAACTTCACCACTTATTCCGTGGTTCTTGAAATTATTTATTATACGTTTTGCAATGTCTCTTCGCTTCTGCTCAAGCTTCAAAGCATCAGCTAAATCACGCTCTTTGTCAGCCAAATCACGTTCTTTGTTTGCTAAATCATTTCGTGCTTTACCCAGATCATCAGCTGTGTTCTTCAAGGAATTTTTAGCGCTTTGAAGGTCTGAGTTCAACTTGTCTAGCTCATCTCGATTTTGATCATTAAGTGAGGCCAGTTTTTCCTG
>Ga0209184_1001584_pt1 | contig 14134 bp, 13 predicted proteins | sample EN8Hudsemesocosm_2_FD_184627 | JGI IMG/M metagenome (GOLD analysis project Ga0209184, IMG submission 184627) | Methane-oxidizing microbial communities from mesocosms in the Hudson Canyon - EN8C Hudson Canyon (SPAdes) (version 2) | ecosystem: Environmental > Aquatic > Marine > Cold seeps | place... | reverse complement strand
CATCTGTGGCGATACGGTTATTTGGAAACCCTCAGAGCAAACGCCATTATGTTCTCTGGCCTGCGAGAAGATCATTAGCTTAGCGATTAAAGACTGTGAATTTGATATTCCTGATGCCCTTCACACAGTCATTATGGGCGATAAAAAACGGGCTCAGCAGCTCGCCGACGATCACCGCATCCCTCTAGTATCGGCCACAGGTTCCGTTGCAATGGGAAGAGAAATTAATCAACGCACCGCTCAAAGATTAGGGCGTTCTTTATTAGAGCTCAGTGGTAATAACGCATTGATCATATCTAAAGACTGTAATTTAGAACTGGCGTTACGCGCAGTATTATTTTCCGCTGTGGGCACCAGTGGACAGCGCTGCACAAGTCTTAGGCGCTTAATTATTCATCAAGATATAGCGGACCAATTTATAACCGATTTAATATCCGCTTATCAATCCATTACCATCGGTGATCCTAGAAATCCTGATGTTCATTTAGGGCCACTGATTAACAAACAGGCTTTTAACAATATGCGCGACAGTATTGAGCATGGCATTGCGCAAGGCGGAAAGCTTCTCTATGGCGGAGATCAAATGAAGACATCCGTGCCTAAGGGAGGCTATTACGTGCGACCCGCGATAATGGAGATAGACAGTGAAGCTGAGATTATTCAACAAGAAACCTTTGCGCCATTATTGTTTATAGTTCGCTATCAAGCGTTTCAACAAGCCATTACTATTAATAACAATTCATCCCTTGGCTTATCTTCCGCACTGTTCAGTAATAGTTTACAAGAATGTGAGTATTTTCTATCGGCGCTCGGCTCTGATTGTGGCATAAGCAATATTAATATTGGTACTTCTGGGGCGGAAATTGGAGGAGCCTTTGGTGGTGAGAAAGATACCGGAGGTGGACGAGAGTCTGGGTCAGACGCTTGGAAAAATTATATGCGAAGAGCAACCAATACCATTAACTATGGTGATCAGCTGCCCCTCGCACAAGGGATAAAATTTTAACCCTGCGCTTACCTTCTGTTAAGCGCTAATAGCGTCACTTTCTAATGGAGCAAGGCTCGCCGTATTTGGGCGTGCAATGGCTGGCGCAATAGCCTTTGTTAAACGATTTGCTTGATCATTGGTTTTATAAGAAATCGCATGATTATGTTCAGTCGATTTCTCTTTAACCGTTTTAACAAAGAACCAATCCGCTTGGGCACGCTCTTCAGTGACATCTAGAATAAAGAAGCCATTATGAACCATATCGCAATGTTTCAAATGAGGGCTACTCGACTTTAATGCCGCCGCAGCAATATCACCAATCACAGGAGGTAATGCTGGTGAAGATACTGATGGTGTAACAAATTCCACCGCCAGAGAACCTTCCCCGGTATCGCCATTATAATAGCGTTTATCAAATGGATCATGAGCAAGATCAGCTACCCAGGTTGAGTGAATATCACCAGTTAAAACCACCATATTATCGATATTATTATCGTCGATAAAATTGAATAAACGCTTACGCGTTGCTGTATAGCCATCCCAAGTATCTAAGAAGAAAGAGATCCCACCTCCTAGACGATCTGGTAACGCTACAGGTCCTAGTTGTTGAATTTGAACCTGCTGACCTAATACCTTCCACTTGGCTGTCGAAGATTTCAGTTGGTTATGCAACCAAGCTTCTTGTTCAAATCCCATTAACGTACGGTTTTCATCGTGACGTATTTGCTGGGCATAAAGGCCACTAGGCTGCTCATCACGACCTTCGACTCGAGTATCTAACATCAACAAGTCAACCAAATTGCCAAAAGGTAATTTTCGATAAAGAGAGCCAAGATCTTCCGGCTGATTGCGAATTGGCATCCATTCAAAATACGCCTGCTTCGCTTTTGCTTTACGAACTAAAAAATCGCCTTCGTTATCACTGTGATTACCCGCACCTTCTTTCCAGGTATCGTTGGCAAATTCATGATCATCCCAAGTCACGATAAAGGGATACTGCTGATGTACAGCTTGTAAATCAGGATCTCGCTTATACAAGTTATGGCGTTGGCGGTAATCCGTTAAGTTAACAATTTCATGCTTAGGTAACAGATCGCGTTGCAGCTCTAAGGATTTATCTCCATATTCCCCAACCCCATACTCATAGATGTAATCACCTAAATGTACGACGGCATCAAGGTCATTGCGCTCAGATAAAATACGATAAACGTTAAAATAACCGTGTGGGAAACTCGAGCAAGAGACAACCGCTAAGCGCAGACGATCTAAACCGGTTTCTGCTGCTGTTTTAGTTCGACCAATGACCGACTTTTTATCACCGGCTGAAAACTGATAGTAATACCAAGTATTGGGTAATAAACCATCAGCATCCACCTTAACCGTAAAATCACGACTAGAATCAGTCTTAACCGTACCGCTATTCACTTCCTGCTGCATTTCAACATCTTCACAAATGCGCCAAGTGACTTCAGTTTCTGCATTTATCTGCGGGGAAATACGCGTCCACAAAATGACTCGATCACTTAAAGGATCTCCTGAAGCGACCCCATGGCCAAAATCAACAATCACTTTTTCTGCTAATGGATCAACAGCAGGCTTACTACTCATGGCCATCGTTGGCCCAGTCACTGCTGCGGAGGCGCCAAAAATACCGGCATTTTTTAATAAACTTCTACGTGATACAGACATAAATATTCCTACGATGTTCGTATAATTATTTTTACAACGTGATTGGCTGCACAATGCGGCCTTGGACTCAACTAGTCAGCATTGCGAGTAATCGTTTGCTGGTGAGCAACCGAATATTCACCGTCTGCATTTAGTTGATAGGCTGTACCACGGAATTCGTCCCCTTCGATTTCAATATAAAAGAAACCCAGCGTCTCATCGGCTTGCCAATAGGATTGGTTACGGTCTGGATTACTGAAACTACGAGTCTTAGCCCCTGCACCAGAAACCATATGGAAGGTTTTGCCACAGGTTTGTACTGGACGTAACCATTGCATGTCATGATCATGACCCGCAATAACAACATCAACACGATTACAGACTTCCTGCTCTAAGAAATCCTTGTAGGCTTTACCTAAGCCCGCAACATAATCATATAAACCCGCATTACCATGAGAACCGTTAGACATGTAAGGGTGGTGAGCAAAAGCAATTTTCCACTTACCCAAAGAAGACTTGATCGTATTATCAAACCACTCAGCTTGCTGTTTTTTATACGGTAGCTGCCAATATTTAGAATTAATATCTGACAGTCCCGCAAGAGGATTAGAATCTAAAGAAAAGAAATCAACTAACGGTTCACTCTCCGCAAGTGGCGCACTGAAGTGGTAGTAACGCGCCGGCATGTTCCACTTATCACTGCTTCTATTTTCTTTGTAATGATAATCAACTTGGAATTCACCCTTCTTATTAGTTAAGCCACCACCGGCGAAATAAGAGTTATCGTGATTCCCCAAGGTCATGTAAAAAGGAAAATCTAAGTTTGCATACGGCTTTTCAAACTTATCTTGCCATTGCGCATCGTCGACAGAATCAACACCGGACTCGTAAATATTATCACCGAGACCCAAAGCAAAATCACATCCTCGGTCAGCACACACTTTTTCAATGGCACTGGCTACTTGGTACTGCCCTGCTTTTCCTGTTCCTGTATCACCAACCGCAATAAAACGGACAATTTTACCTGCTGCTTCAACACCTTCGATATCTTCTTTAAGATCAGGGGTTTTAGACATCGCCATTACTTGACCCGAAATTGCCATGGTGAGTAATGACAGAATCAAAGGCCGTTTATTAATCTTTTTTATCATCATGTAGTTCTTCGTTAAGAAGCTCCGGTAATTATAATAATGCCGTTATCATACTGCTGGCATATTACAACTTTGTTATTATTATATTTCTATTGGATGTCGTACCACCTTTAAAATGGGACGTACATACCAAGTAATATTTAAGCCTCTCTACTCATAACTATCAATAGAGTGGGAGGTCAAACCATAAGACCAATTGAGCCAACATATGAAGTTCGCTAGCCATGATTGCCTGCAGCTAAACCGTTTTTATAAACAGAATAAAGACAAAGCGAGAGCTAAACCGAGCGACTTAATGTACGGAGCAGTTGATGATGATGGGCAAACCTGTTCAGTATTACGCTTATTAGCTTATGACGAATTTCTTTTCTTGCGCAGCGTCTTAACGGCAGAGGAATTTCGCGGCCATGGAGTTGCGTCTGCTCTGATTAGATACGCAATCAATCAACAAATTCAGCCTATTTACACATTACCAACCCCACTAGCCCTATCACTCTATCAGCGCTTAGGGTTTACTCCGGTGAATCTAGCGGATATCCCTAACGAGCTTTTAGCCAGTTACCGACGTTTTCGACAATCGACCAATGGCCCCACAGTCATGGTGATTCACCCTAAGGTCGGGTAATATGCCGCCATGAGTGATCTTTAAAAAATCCTGACACTTATTAGCCCTAGCTTTAGGGCATTAACTTTAGGCACACATAAGGCTTTCTTCCATGGCTAAGAACAATCGTCTAACCAATGCGGTTAATGTATTTCAAAAATTCCCCGAATCTATCCGTACTTATGCGCTTTCAAAAGCTATGGGTAATGTTGTTAAGTACGCAGGAACATCTGGACTGCGCTATGAAAAACTGACCCCGACAGAATGTATCGTCGTAATCCCTAACCGCAAAAAAGTTCGAAATCACATTGGTAGTGTGCATGCTGCTGCTATGGGCTTACTGGCCGAAACGGCAACAGGCTTCATGACAGGCTTAACCGTTCCTGACAATCGCATTATCGTAATCAAATCGATGCATTTAGAGTATTTAAAGCAAGCAACTGGAGATATGAAGGCCGTTGCGACTTTCACTGATGAACAGGTTGACTTCATTAAACAAAATGAAAAAGGGGATATAAACGTTCCTGTAGTCATTACCGATGCTAAAGGCGTAGAAACTGTTAAGGCCACCATGATTTGGGCTTGGGCACCGAAGCGTAAATAGTAGCCTGCTAATGCACTATTATTTATGTCTCGTCCTAAAATACGTTGACAGTTTATGCGGCTATCTAGCTTTAGATAGTCGCGTTATGAACCTCGTTAGGGGTTCGCATTCCAAGGCTCAGATGCGGCCTTAATTCATTGTACGCCCAGATCGAATCATCCACCAAAGATTCCAAGTCTTTAAATGACTGGCATTCGTAAATCAAAAACTCTTGTTTCAAAATACCATTAACTCTTTCCGCTAGTGCATTTTGATAGCAATCATAGCCGTCAGTCATCGAGGGTAAAATATCATTCTTTTGTAGCTTGTCCTGATAGCATGCTGAGCAGTACTGTAACCCTCGATCTGAATGATGGATCAATGATTTATCTCCCTGTCTGTTGCTTATAGCCATATCAAGGCCCTTCACAACATCGAAAGCTGTCATCTGATTACTTAATTCGTATCCCATTATTTTCCGAGAATAAGCGTCCGTAACAAGTGAAAGGTAGTGTGTTCCTTCTTTACTCTCAACGTAAGTGATATCACTGACAAAAGCTTGCTCTGAACGTGTTAATTCCAAACTTGAAAATAGATTGGGATGCTTCCTCATCCAGTGCTTACTAAAAGTTGTTTTCGTATAGTTTTTCTTAGGCCTAATCAGCATTTGGTGCTCCCTAAGAAAATCAAACAAACCATCCCTACCAAGCTTAATGCCACGCGCTATCAGCTTGTCTTTCAGGCGAAGGTATACTTTCCGAGTGCCTAACCTAGGCAAGTGACGGCGCTCTTCGAAAACCATCTTCTTAATAGGCTCAAAAGTCGCTGCTTTCTTCTCGGCTCGTTGCTCTGCCTGATACACCGCTTGACGTGATATTCCATAGAATTCACAGCTTTTGCTTAGGCTTACTTGCTTCGTCGTTTGAAGCCTTTTAGCCCCATAGATGAAAGCTTTTTTTTGATATCTGTCCCGTATTGCTCATCCATGACATCAACCATTTCATTTAATAGCAAGCTGCGAAGCCTCTCTTCTTCGAGCTCTTTTTCCAAGCGCTTGATGGTTTGTGCTGGCGTTTCATTTTGTTTGATCACAGAAGGAGCCTCTTTAGCTGACCAATCAAATTTACCATGTTTTCTTAACCAAACTAAGACGGTACTGCAACCCTGGATGCCATAGCGATCTTGAGCTTGCTTATAAGTGAGATCGCCTCTTTCAACTTGTTCAACAACCGATAATTTAAAGGCCATTGTATAATCACGTTGAGTGCGTTTTTTAGAGGTATGCTTAGTATTTTTCATAAATAAGTCTCAATAGTGACAACTTATTTCAGGACGAGACACAGCTTTTAATCGAAATTTTAAAGATTATATTTTCCAGGTGCGTACGACTTCGAAGCCATATTCATTAATCCAATCTTCAAGCTGACGAGGATTACGCTTAATCTTCTCTACCGTTTCATGCGTTGCAGGGTTTTTATATCGCCCAACAGCCAGCTTTGGCTTAGGTAAGCTAGAGACTTTATCTTTGCGCTCTTCTTTCTTTAAGGCTTTTTCAAAGTGCTTTTTCAATGACTCGTAAATGCGGCCTGGCTTTTCGGCTTTGGCAAGATCTTGCACCCACGCTAGAATTTGGTCACCACGAGAGACATATAACTCAGCTTCCGTTAATGCCATTTGATTGCATAAACGCTTAATGGTCTGATCAAATTCGGTAAAACCTTCGATTTTCTTCTCTTGATCCAGCTTTAATTGCTCCAACTGGGCAATTTTCTTTTTATGTAATTCAATTTCTTTATCAAGTTCTTGCTGAATTGCGCTCACGCATATCCCCTAACGATTAGATAGATTAATGGTAATAACGGGTTATTTGGACGAAATTATACGCTGAAATGAGCCCAATGAAAGCAGATTGTATTAAAGCCACATTTATAGGCTTTTTACTACTATTTAAGTGTTGTTTTTCATTGTCCTGCGCTAAAGTCTATTTTATGTATTTTTTTACCGAATCAGTCTATGAACTGAGTGATCTCTAGGGTAGAATTCGCGCGTTTTTCATCCGACGGAGGAGTTATGGAACTTCTAGCCGAACAAGGGCATATTTTTATCGCCCTAGCATGTATTTTTGGTCTTTTCATGGCATGGGGTATTGGTGCCAACGATGTTGCAAATGCGATGGGAACCTCTGTAGGTTCTAAAGCGATTACTATCAAACAGGCTATTTTAATCGCCATTGTGTTTGAATTTGCTGGTGCTTTCCTCGCCGGCGGTGAAGTAACCGCTACGATTCGAAAAGGCATTATCGATCCTTCCGCGCTAGCAGGGACTCCCGAGCTACTCGTTTTCGGCATGCTGTCTTCTTTATTGGCAGCAGGCATCTGGTTATTGGTCGCCTCGATTAAAGGCTGGCCAGTTTCAACGACCCACTCTATTGTAGGCGCCATTGTCGGTTTCTCGGCCGTCGGTATCGGTGTAGAAGCTGTTGCTTGGGGTAAAGTAGGTACAATTGCAGCGAGCTGGATCATATCCCCAATGCTCGCAGGTAGTATCGCCTTTGTTTTGTACAAGACGGTCCAACACTGGATTCATGATACTGAAAACCCATTTCAGCAATCTAAAAGAGTCGTTCCTTTCTATATCTTTTTAGTGGGTTTCATCATCTCCATGGTAACGCTGGTGAAAGGACTCAAGCATATTGGTCTCGACATTAGTTTCCAACAATCTATTTGGATGTCACTTATTGCCGGCGTAGTAATCACCTTTATCGGCATCTACTTTGTTAATCGTGTTCATGCCGACCCTGAAACGAATGACGAAGTGCATTTTGCCAACGTTGAGAAAGTATTTGCTGTATTAATGGTATTCACGGCCTGTGCTATGGCCTTTGCCCACGGCTCAAACGATGTCGCAAACGCCATTGGGCCTCTAGCAGCCATCTACAGTGTTGTTAGTAGTGCGGGTGAAATTGCTGCTAAAGCGACCGTTCCTGCTTGGATCTTATTGATCGGTGGTCTTGGTATCGTTGTTGGCTTAGTAACCTATGGACACAGAGTGATCGCAACCGTAGGTACAGGGATTACCCAACTGACTCCTAGCCGTGGCTTCGCTGCAACGTTAGCCGCCGCAACCACTGTCGTAGTAGCTTCGGGTACTGGATTACCTATTTCAACGACTCATACGCTGGTAGGTGCTATTTTAGGTGTTGGTCTTGCAGTTGGCCGTGAGTCACTCAATTATCGTCAAATCGGTGCCATCTTTATGTCTTGGCTGGTTACCTTGCCAGCAGGTGCTGCACTCTCGATCTTCTTCTTCTTTATCTTCAAGGCTGTTTGGGGATAGATTTAGAATACAAAAAGAACCGGGCTCTAGCCCGGTTTTTTTTGCTCTATACTTTTGCCTTTTCAACGCAGAATCTGCAAACTGATTATTCACAGACCGTTATTTTATAAGAGATTAGATAGCCCACATGGCGATCAAAGCAACCGTAATTAAGCTAGACCTAACCATTAGTGATATGGATAGAGATTATTATCAGCAACATAACCTCACTATGGCTCAGCATCCTTCTGAAACCGAGCAGCGCTTAATATTACGAACCATCGCATTTACTTTATTCGCCCGTGAAGGCTTACAGTTCACCAAGGGCCTCAGTGAAGATAGCGAGCCTGACTTATGGCAAAAGAATTTAATCGATGATATCGAATTATGGATTGATCTTGGCCAACCCGATGAGAAACGCATACGTAAAGCCTGCCATAAGGCTAAGCAAGTGGTGATCTTTAGCTATGGGGATAATGCGGCCAACATGTGGTGGAAAAGTGTAGAAAGTAAGGCCAAAAGCTTCAAGAATCTTTCTGTATTTCATATAAGCACTGAACAATATGAAAACTTAAATCAATTAATGCAAAGACATCTCGTATTAAACGCCAGCATTCAAGATGCCGAACTGTGGCTGAGCGATGACCAGCACAGTCTTCACATCACCCCTCAGCACTGGTTATAAGCTAGATTATAAGTTTGTTTTGACCTAGCGTAGGCTACTCAGCTAGGGCTAGGTCTAACTCACAATTTCTCATTTCGATACGATTACGCACCTGATTTCGCCCACCTGCCTTGGCCTTATATAAATGACCATCGGCAATGGCATACATGCTCTCTAAATCACGACCGTCGTAACCATATTCCGCAGCGCCAATACTCACCGTTAGCGGAATGACCTGATTACCTTTGGTATAGGGAATATCAGCTATATTTCGGCGAATTATCTCAGCAATCGCAATTGCACGATCAAGATTCGCCCCAGGTAATAGAACGCCAAACTCTTCTCCCCCCAAACGACAAGCAAGATCCGTTTTACGTAATCTATGTGCAATGGTCGCGGACACATACTTTAATACCTCATCCCCGACATCATGACCAAATCGATCATTGACCTGCTTAAAGTGATCTAAATCCAGTAGCAATAACGATAATTCTGTCTGATCTCGGGCGGCATGATTTCTCTCTCGCTCAAATACGTCCAAAAACCGCGTTCTATTCGCCAAAGACGTTAAACTATCCGTTGTCGCTAAGCGTAATAACTTCCGATGTGCCCGCACTCGACTCGCCTCGTAAACGTGAGAAAACACTAATACAGCCAGTATTGCGAGGGCCAAATTACTCATCACTAATGCATCCAACACCTCATCCGAAATCAGCGCTCTCACCGTAATTAATACAGTCGCCATCAGTAAATAGCCAATTGATAACCACAAGCCAACCCATCGACCTAATAAAAAGTGCGATAAAACAGGAATAACCAGCAGCCATACAAACGCGGTTTCCGCTTCTTTAGAAACAATTAAGGAGACCAGAAATAATGAATATAAAGGAATGATAAAAAGTAATGAGACGTTAAATTGGAATTTTTCCTGGCGAGAGAAAGGATAGAGCAATATAGAATATAGGGCTAAACACAACTCAGAAATCGCCATCAACTTAGCGTCTTGCCAGTTAAACAAACCAAATGAAATGCTGAATAAAGCCGTTAGAGCAATTAAAAGCTGCAATATATTACGGCGATACGTTTTATCTGGCAGTTCACCCTGAGCCGAATCGAGGTACATACGGTCAAATTGTGAATGTCTTTCCGAAGAGTCTATCTTCATAATATCAATAACAGCTCGCTAATCTATTCTTATTCCATTAAAAACATTTCTACTTCTTCAGCCCAAGCTAACCATGCTTGCTCGCCAAGAATCCCACGGCGTAAGGTTAGAAATGGCAGGGCTAAATTATCACGTTCTGCACCTTGCAGTTGAGCATATTGTTGCTCAATATCCCTCATTATCAGCAAAGCTTTTTCGTGTTGAGACTTATGCTGCCGAACTTCTGCTAAAAGGGTCGATTTGTCCAATAAATGACCACCATAAAGCTTAACCAATAAGCTGTCATTGATCTTTTGCGGCTTACACGCTTTATGCAACCAGGCTAATAGCTCTTCGTGACCCGCTTCGGTCATTGCATAAACTTTGCGATCGGGCTTACCTTGTTGGATATCCAGCTGACAGTTAATTAGACCTGCTTGATGCATCACTTTAAGCTGCTGGTAGATTTGCTGGTGACTGGCTTGCCAAAAGAAACCTAAACGTTGCTTAAAACGTTTCAATAAGTCGTAACCACTGCCCGCTTCAGTTTCTAGCAATACCATAATTGCATGTTTTAATGACACAAGCCTTCCTCTTTTACTACACACTGACACAATGAGTATACCTTGATTATGCAAGTATTTGCATAATCAGTTGTTGTTCGTTATTCTAACCTCATAGATATGCAACTTCTTGCATAAAAATCGATATCCAAATGAATCCTCAAGGAAGCATCATGGCGAAAGTTAAAGTAAAAACCGGCAAACGTTTTCGTGCGACTCGTGCAGATAAACATTACGATACCATCGTCATTGGCTCTGGTATGGGCGGCCTTGCTAATGCCGCTTTCCTGTCATTATTAGGGAAGAAAGTCTGCGTACTCGAACAGCACTATACCGCCGGCGGTTATACCCATGCTTATGAGCGAGAAGGTTATGAGTGGGATGTCGGTGTTCACTACGTCGGTGAAGTCCACCAGCCATCAACGTTACGCCGTGTATTCGATGTAATCAGTGAAGGCCGCTTACAATGGGCAGCGATGGAAGATGAATACGATCGAGTAATCATCGGTGAAGATGAGTACAGCTTCGTCGCAGGCCGTGACAATTTTGCTGCCATGTTGAAAGAGCGCTTTCCGGGCGAAGATATCGTCATCGACAAATACATCCAACTCATACGTGATATCAGCCGCTATACACCTAAGTTCTTTGCTGGCCAAGGCATGCCTCGCTGGCTATCGGGTCTATATAATAAGGTTCGCCCATTTTTAGTACCGAAAGAGTTTTTCCAAACTACCCGTGAAGTTTTAGAAGGTTTAACCTCTAATCAAGCACTGATTTCAGTTCTAACCGGGCAATGGGGCAACTATGGCCAAGCACCAGTCGATGCCGCATTTTTGATGCATGCTCTTATTGCCAAGCACTACCTCGCCGGTGGCGCTTACCCCGTTGGTGGCTCTTCAGAAATAGCCCGTAGCATTATTCCAACCATCCAAAAGAACGGCGGTGAAGTTTTCACTTACGCCGATGTGAATGAAGTATTAATTAACAATAATAAAGCCTATGGCGTCCGCATGGCTTGTGGCGCTGAAATTACCGCCGATAACATCGTCAGTAATGCCGGATTTTACAATACCGTTAAAAAATTATTACCCAGTGATGTTCAATCTCGCCTCGGGGTTGATAGCTGGATCAAGAAAGTTTCTCCTTCTTCGGCGCACTTTTGTATTTATGCGGGTTTTAAAGGGACATCAGAAGAGCTTGGATTAACGACTACCAATCTGTGGATCTACCCCGATGGCGATCACGATAATAACCTGAAGAAATATCAAGCGGATCCAAACGAAGAATTTCCTCTGGTCTATATTTCATTCCCTTCGGCAAAAGATCCTGACTGGGAAAATCGTTATCCAGGAAAATCCACTGTTGAAGTGGTAACACCTGCGAATATGGACTGGTTTAAACAATGGGAAACGAGTCAGTGGCAGAAACGCGGTGAAGATTACGAAACCTTCAAGACTCAATTCGCTGAGCGCTTAATGGAGAAGTTATTCGAACGTCATCCACAGCTACGGGATAAACTCGATTATTTTGAACTATCGACACCGCTTTCAACGAACTGGTATCAAAAAACCAGCGCGGGAGAAATGCTGGCATTAGATCATTATGTCGATCGTTTCAAACAACCTTTCCTGCACCCAATTACACCGGTTAAAAATTTGTTCATGACAGGTTCTGATATTATGACAGCGGGTGTCGGTGGTGCATTAATGGCGGGAATGATGACAACCTGTGCCATGCAAGGTCGTAAGGCCGGTGACGTGGTTAAGTTATTGAAAACCTACCAAGAACCTACAACAGAGAAAGACGAAGCCGTTGTCGTTGAGAAAGAAAGCACTGCTATAAGCAGTTAATGGTTAATTTAAAAATTGGTGGCTCACTATAACAACAGATTATTGTGAGCCATTTAATAGAGACTTCTAATGGGCTCTTAAATTCCCCCCCTCAATATTTTTGATTACTTTTTTAACAACACCTTGATTCAACTTCAATTTTAATCGCAAATTATTCGCTGAATCCGCATGGTGAATAGCCACTTCCATATCGACCTTACCTGAACGCACGAGCTCAAATAACGCCTGATCAAATGTTTGCATCCCTGTAGTATTTGATTTTTCCATTGCCGCTTTTAACTCTAATATCTTGCCATTGGAAATAAGTTCTTTCGACCTTGGGGTCCCAAGTAAAACTTCCACTGCAGGAATTCGCCCACCATTAGTGGTCGGCAATAAACGCTGAGAGGCAATGCATACAAGGTTATTCGATAAATCTTGCAATACTTGATTGCGACGAGAGTCAGGAAAGAAATTTACGATGCGGTCAATGGCTTGGTTGGCATTATTCGCATGCAAGCTAGAAATCACTAGATGCCCGGTTTCGGCATAATTAAGCACATGCTCCATGGTTTCTTGATCGCGTATTTCTCCGATTAAGATTACATCAGGGGCTTGGCGTAATGTATTCTTTAAAGCTTCATGAAAACTACGGGTATCTACGCCAACTTCTCGCTGACTTATCACAGACTTTTTGTGCTTGTGAACAAATTCAACAGGATCTTCAATTGTCACGATATGACCCATACTGGTTTCATTTCGATGATCAATTAATGCCGCCAACGACGTCGATTTACCCGAGCCCGTCGCACCGACAAATAATAATAAGCCACGTTTGGCAGTAACAGCATCGCGCAAGACATTAGGCAAGTTTAAGCTTTCAAAGCTAGGAACATCCATGCGAATGTTGCGTATCACCATAGAAATCTGATTACGCTGGTGAAAAATATTAACTCTAAAACGTCCGACTCCGGCAAGGGACAAGGCAATATTTAATTCAAGATTATGATCAAATAATTTTTGCTGCTCTTCATCCATCAAACGCCTAGCCATATCGGCAACTTCATTAGGCTTTAATGGCTCATCCCTTAATAGCTTCATCTTGCCATTAAACTTGGCGCAAGGAGGGGCACCCGTTGTTAAATAAAGGTCAGAACCATCATGTCGAGCCAAAGCATTAAGGTAAGGAGTTAGATCAGTCACGACATCACCTAATGGTTATTAATGAATATTAATAGCATAGGCTGCTTATTCTAAGGATTAAAAAGAACAATCAGAAATATACAAATAAGCCAAAAGAACTAGACGATATAAACCCACCTTATCGCTTAAAAAAGGCCTTTTAACCTAATTTTTCTAAGACAGCAGCCTTCTAATTAGAAGATCGCTGTCACATTTGTCAGTCTATCAAGTCATTCACAGGGTCAAAGATCCACTTTGCTAATCAAATCCAACGGCGGACTTGTCGGCAGTATTCGATAAAGCTATCACCAAACTTATCCTTCATAACCTCTTCTTCTGGTGCTATTTGAAAAGTAGAGATGTAAATAAAGAAAATTAAAGCACCACTAAAGGCTAGGATATTGTCTAACAAGTCTCCCCAGCCCAACAAAATAATTAACATT
>Ga0209184_1001582_pt1 | contig 14184 bp, 10 predicted proteins | sample EN8Hudsemesocosm_2_FD_184627 | JGI IMG/M metagenome (GOLD analysis project Ga0209184, IMG submission 184627) | Methane-oxidizing microbial communities from mesocosms in the Hudson Canyon - EN8C Hudson Canyon (SPAdes) (version 2) | ecosystem: Environmental > Aquatic > Marine > Cold seeps | place... | reverse complement strand
CCAACAAAAACCCTATCATCTATACGGCCATCGTTATTGGTATCGCTTGCACTGTGCCCGGCTTCTACCAGGTCAAAAATACCATCATTATCACTATCAAGATCGAACTTGTCTTCAATACCATCGCCATCGGTGTCATTGGAGGCTGGTGAGTTTGCCTCTTCAGTTGTATCTGGAATACCGTCGTTATCACTATCTACGTCATTGCTATCAGCCACGCCATCACCATCGGTATCCAAACCTATGGTCACAATAGCGGTATCCGTTATGCTACTGCCATTTGAAATGGTGTAGGTAAATGTATCTGAGGTGAAGTCTGCATTAGGGGTATAGGTAATGGTATTGTCATTATTAACAACTGCATTACCATTTACCGGGTCAACTGAGAGTGTTGGCGACACCGTAAAGATGTTATTGCCCTTAACATCATTGGTCAGGACATCAATATTAACAGCCGTGTTTGCCTGCGTAGTGGCGTTATCTTTAATCGCAAATGAATTTGGAAAACCAACATAAAAAGCGGAAGCTCCACGATTACCTAAATCACTGGTCATGGTGAAGGAATAGGGCTCAGTAGCGCTAATTTCAACATCAGCGGTTTTTCCCGTGACCGTATAGAGTAAAAAGTCACCCGCTCCAGTTATTGCCGCCCCATTTGCAGATGGTAAGTCGCCGCCATCTACTGTTACAGTTGCACTTGTTGGGGCTACTATTGAAATAGTCGGTGTGCCTAATTGATCAACATCTGGTACCAGTAAGTCTTGGGGCTCTAAATTATCAAAAATTGCAGCAACAAAATTCATTGCTGGGCCGTTACTGCTATTAGAACTAGTGCTTTGATACAGGTAAGCAGGCTGACTGGTTCTAATAAACATCGAGCCACTATTCACATCGTAATTAGCACCACTTACTGCGTAGTATTCACCCGCATCAATTGTTGCAATCTTGTTGGCATTACCATTTACAAATATATCGGTGCCATCAGTATCTGCAATAACAATAGGCACTTCCAAAGTCGCTTTATTGTCACCACCACCACCCAATACTGTTATAAACTTAGTACCTAGATAAGCAGTAGGCACCACTTGATCTATTCCTATATCACGAGACCCACTTGTTTCGTTTTGATAGCCCGCTAAAAACGAACCCGAATTCATAACAATAGGCTTAGTCGATGAGACCAGGGTGCCATTCAATTCATTGACAATAGCACTGGTATCTCCTGCCTTCAGATCCATGGCCACTACAAATGATTCAAACTGGTTTAGGGTAACAGTACTCGGTGTGCCACCAACAAACGTAATGCCCGTAGCAATATCGCCAAAGGTAATTACGGTATCATCCTCCATTGCCATCACAGAGATAAAATGCGATTTCATTGTTAACTCTGCGGCATTTGTATGTACGTGTCCTGAACGAAAACGCGTCCCCATGGCTGCTCGTCCTTTTGATACTAGCGAGCCACCTTGATCACCACTGGCATGTCGGATATTGGCATAGAACCTTTTGGCTGACGTTAATACCAACCCGTCATTTGTATTGACTTCATTAGCGCCATCAGTAGACACTATATTTAATGCACCATAATAAGATGATCCGTAAACACCGCCACTAAGCTCCACAAGCGCAGGGGATGACTTGGAAAGCAACACATTTTGGTTAACAGTTTTATCTGCGTTGGTGATATTTACGGTAAATGCAGTAGTTTCAAGAGTCGACAGGTATAAGTAATGATTTTGAACATCCTGAGAGCCATTACTATCTGCACGTAACCCTGACCGTGCATACACTGGAGGGATGAAGTGCTGGGTATCTAGCGTGCCAATTTCTGCACCGACTGATGCTTGATTACTTGAAGCCAAAGTTCCATCTGCTGATAGTTCTGCACTAATCACACCCGATTGAGCATAGGTAAGGTCCAGGTCTACATTTCTATCGTTGTCATTAATACCAGCAAGATCGCCATTAATGGCATTGTCATTAGCAGCAGTAAACACCACGTATTGCATAGCGGTGCTTTTAGCAAAAACAATTCCTAGCTTTTCTAGGTTTTTTTGCAAAGCGATATAGGGGAGTTTAAACGAAACAAAGTAGTCATCTACACCGCTATTGCCAATGTCAGTTGTGAGTGACCCACCAAAGTCATCTTGACTATCAGTAGCTGATACCAGCTTAAAACTGTGGTTCCAATAGGCATCAGGATTCGCGGGATCATAATCAATATAAAGGTATTTGGTATAGCCATGATTAACATCACCGCCTACCGTTGTAATAGGTTTCATGCTAGTGGTACTGGGTGATATGTTTTGTTCTGGGCCGGTACTATAAAAACCTATATTAGGGTTATTACTTTTGCCATCGGCAACAATAAACACATCTAATTTACCATCAGCATTGGCATCTATACCTATCGTACAATAGGTACTTTCACTATCTTTTCCCAAACGAAAACGGTAAGCCAACTCATCATCGTCATCATTAGCTGTACCCTTGTTGTCATATAACGCATATAAGAGTGCGTGCTTGTCATCCCCTACTAAATCATTATCAGCACGAGACTGCTGGTCACTCCCTATATCAAAATTAGCCCCTTGCAAAATTGGATTCCACGCAGAGGAAGGCCCTGCAAGGTTAATATCCGCTGCCAAAGCACTGTTACCTGCGGTCATGACAACCGCCAGGGCGAAGGTTAAACTTTTAGTTGCCATCCAAGGCAGGCGTATTCCCATGATAATCTCTCAATACCTATAAGCTGTTGAGCAGCGTTTGCACAAATTAACGGATGAATGAGTCTTGCGCGCAATACTAAGCAGATTGTGTAAACCAAATGCCGATGTTTTACATTTCGAGTAATAATTTTACAGTTGGTATGCTAATTCTGAGTGGAGTTGGCCAGATATTGCCAAAATCAAGAATTAAGCCAGCATTTTTTTATTCTATTTAGTTATTGATTTTTGAGATTTTATATAGATAACTTGACTCAGTCTACAACTTTCAACCTAGTTTAATGTTAGAAGCGGTCAAACGGGGCTGGCAATACCCTGTAAGAACACGCAAGCCAATTAGCGAACGATTATTCAATTAACAGTGCCGCGAATAGATCCAAAACACTGATGTGAAATTAAGTTAAGAGTGCTAGTAAAATCTTTCTTTTAGTGTCTTTTTCAGAACAAATCACCGACAAACATTCCCCACGCTTTCATGTTGGTTGTTTTTCAACCTAAACAACTTTCCCTCCAATAATAAACAACTCATATGCAGCCGTTATCATTTTGTAAATTATGTGCCTTTAGTTGTACTTCTTTGTGACCTCTAGTGAATATTTTATAGATGCCCCACTGGTTATCTTAGCGCCTTGCCAACATTTAAATAAATCGTAAGGCCACTGTTCAATGAAAAACCAATCACTCATGTTGTCGCTATTGGTGAGCTCTAGCTTATTATTAACGGCATGTGGTCAAGAAGATGACCGCTGGTCCATTGAGATCGGTGAAAACGTATCCGACAACCAGGATAACGGCAGCAATACAGACACTGACTCGAATACCAATACTGAAACAGGCGGCGACTCAAGCACTGGATCTGGTACAGACCCGGGAACGGACGAAGGCTCTAATTCGGAAACTGGTACCGAAACTGACAGTGGTTCAAATACAGATACAGGCACAAATATCGATTCAGAAGACAACACCTCAAACCCGACTCAAGCGGCACTATTATTAAGCCCTGCTGCCAACAGTGAAATTCAAAAAAACAGTTTTACGCTCACGCCTAGCAATACCCAGGCTAAAAAATGGCTGGACGTGGGCACCACATTGGGCGGCGAAGACTTGTTTAATGGGGCCATTAGCGGGGCCACCGACATTCTCAACATCCCGCTAAATGGTAAACCCCTGTTCATTACCCTTTGGAGTGAAATTAACGGCCAATGGCAGAAACAGCAATACACTCTAAACACGATTAATGTAAACAGTGGTTCTGACACTGGCACTAAACCTGATACCGAAACCGAAACCGATACCGAAACCGAAACCGAAACCGAAACCGAAAATAATACTAAGCCAGCCAGTTTCAATCAGGCCCCACTAGCCATGAACGGCGCGCTTGTTTTATTGGCTGGGCAAACCGTTAATGGCCAGGTAAGTGCCGACGACATTGAAGGAGATGATTTAACCTTTGAAGTGGTGAGCCAACCCCAATCGGGAGCCATCACCCTAAATAACACCACTGGTGAATTCACTTACAGTGCCGGCAATTCTGCCAACAACAATAGCGACAGTTTTAGTTACCGCGTATTCGATGGAGAACAATATTCAAATACCGCACAAATTACTCTTAGATACTCCCAACATGCAGGCACTACTCTGCAAGGTCGCGGCGATGGTATAGGCGCCGATTTGGTGATTATTGGTGACGGTTTTACTCAAAGTGAAATGGGCCAGTTTAAGGATGCCGTGAACGATTATGTGGATTTTATGTTTGCCTACGAGCCTGAATTTAAAAACCACCAAAAAGCCTGGAACATTCACCGTGTGGACCTGGTTTCACAACAATCCGGTGCCGACAACAGCAGCGGCAACAACCAAGTCAATACCGCTCTAGATGGCTACTTTAATTGTGGCGACATAGACAGATTACTGTGCGTGAGTTCGGCCAAAACGTTTGCCGCAGTCAATCAGGCCTTTCCCCAGTGGGACAATATTTTAGTGATTGTAAACTCCAGTAAATATGGCGGTGCCGGGTACAGCAGCGGCATTGGTACAGTGTCGTTAAGCGGCGCGGCCAAAGATGTGGGCTTGCACGAAATGGCCCACAGTTTTGCAGGGCTAGCCGATGAATATACCTATGGAGGTAGTCGCGCCCCAACCAGAGAACCCGGAGCCGCCAACTCCACCATAAACAACAACCTTGATAGCGTTAAATGGAAACACTGGTTAGGCACAGGATCGGGTAATGGCACCATCGGATTATTTGAAGGGGGACAATATGTATCCAATGGAGTCTGGCGCCCCACCGAAAATTCCATCATGCGCAGCTTGGGCAATGCCTTTCATGCCGTTAATAAAGAAGCCTGGACGCTCGCGGTTTACGAACACGGTGGCGTTTACCACAGCAAGCAACCGGTCAGTGCCTTGGTAACTCAATTACAGGGCAATGACACACAATTTAAAGTGGATACGGTAATGGGGGAAGGTGCGCAAAAATTAGTGTGGTTTGTAAATAACCAGGAACAAACATCACTCACAAACCTTCACCAGGTATCCCTGGGGGCAGACCAAAATGCACCGTTTACGGTACGAGTAGACATTAGCGACAACACGGGCAACATTCGAAAAGACGATAACGGCCATGCCAACGACAGCATCACCTGGGAGGTAAATGTTCAATAGGTTTAACAGGCAAGCAACACCCTTTAAATCACTTGAATATTTTGGTAACACTTATGAAAACATTTTTAACACTGTGCAAAATAACCGCCCTAACCGCATCCACCATCACAGGGGGGTTGCTCAGCGCCGCAAGCTTAAGCGCTCCTCCCGAGGTTAAAGGCCAAGACAGTAACAAGACCTTAATACTAACCCTGCAATACTCACACAATGAATATGCAGTACTGAATGCTCGGGTACTAAACGAAAAAATTCCGGCGCGTTTTCAAAATGGTGCGCAGGCGGATTTATTGGCATTCAATTTAAAAAATAGCCAAGGACAGATATTGGGGCAAGGCAAGATTGCCAACCCTCATGTGTTAAGGGGTATTTTGCAAGAGCACAATAATGAACAACCACATGATGAAAAAACCCTACAAGACAGCACGTTTATGGTGCGCTTCCCCTATGTTGAAGGCATGCAGGTATTAGGGCTATTGGAGCCTAGCCTGGCCAGCAGCTCAAAGGCCAGATCTGGTACCTTGCCCGCCCCCTTAACTCACAACCTGTCATTTTCAAACCTGCTATAAAACTGAACTCGGCGCTTAAACAATGGGCATAGACCAAATATGGGGCTATGCCCAAAGTCATACATATTCCCCACCTGTTACCAATACGTCCTAGCGCACTAAGCCATTAAAATAGCCTTATTATTGAAACATTCTGAATGGATTCTCAGCCCTACGAGGACACACCATGAACAAGCCCAGCGCATTTATCACCGCACTCTTATTGTCAGTTAGCAGTGCATTGTCCATGGCCCAGCCTGTATCACACGGGGATGATAAAACCCTATTATTAACCCTTAAGTTTCAACAAGACGCTTTTCATGTGGTGAATCTTCGTTTGTTAAACGAGCACCTGCCTAAACGCGCTACCTACATCAGCAGCCACGATGACCTGTCTTTTAGCGCTCGCTCACTGGCCAGTGAACCATCTGAAAACGTAGAGAGCCATGTATTAAGCCAGGTGCTTGAGCAAGCCAATCATAACCCTAAGTACACAGCCTATCGGGTGGAGGGTGCCAGCATCATAGTGCGCTACCCCTATCAATCTAAAAGCAGTGCCTCTTTTAATGCGCTCTCTAGTCCGCAGATTTTTAATTATGGCAATAACGCAAAAATGGCAGACAATCGCCATGATCAAATAGCAGAAAACCCCGAAGCTAAATGGGAGCCAAACTCCCTGCCCGATCAACTCATGTTAAGCCCTAGCATCGACGGTAACGAAGAGAAAAAGATTTATTCAGATTTATTGTAATCGTGGTATGTACCCGGGTATTACCCTGAGTCCTACTCCCTAACTGTCACTCTAAATGTATGGACTAATCTCCCTTTGGTCAGAATTTTAAATGGTTAGAAAACAACCCCAGCACATTGGGTCTATCCAGGTTGGTTAAATTAAACTTTGCATTATTACCCCAAAACAATAATGGCGGCACGCACAGAATATTGTCTTGGGTTAGGTGATTGAAATTACCTACCTAAAGTTTATTAGCTTGCCTGCTCAAGCCATTGGGTGGCATGCGACCACAAGCCATCTTTATTGCGCTTATTGAAATAGCCAAAGTGACCAATCTGGCTCTGGCCATACTCTGCGGGGTTAATAGACACCATGGACTTATCGGCATTTAGGAAAAAATCATGCAGTTGTTTCACCGCCTTTAACGGCGCGAAGTCGTGATCATCTTCCAAATGAACAAATTGCATCTTACCGGTAATGTTTGCAAAGAATGGCCGTACCGGCAGCCCTTTTTCATTACAAATAAACTGCGGGTTCTTGCACCAGCGGGCCCATTCCATGGCCACCTTTTCGGGTAGCGCCTCGCCGCCAAAAATAGCACCGGGTAAATACCCCAGTACTCGGCTAAGAACAGGAATAAGCACGTACCAACTAAGGATCAATTTAGGCTTCTTCCAAAAACCCCAGTTTCGCCAGTTTCCACTTTGGGCAGCCACTGCATACACGCTGGTTAAGGAATGATTTAGTTCAGCCAAACCCACCAACTGCCCGCCCACACTGTGACCAATGCAGTGCCAGGGCAGCTGGTCATGATTCTCTTTAGCCCATGCAATAACAGCGTTAAAGTCTTGTTCTCCCCAAGCCATCATGGTTTGTGATGGGTCCCTTGCCGGCAGAACTCTGGAATCCCCAATGCCTCGGTAGTCATAACTGATGACCATGTAACCTTGTTCACACAGGAAGTTGGCGAAGGATTGGTAATAACGGCGCGATACGCCGGTGGCGGAGTTGATGATGACCCCTGCCTTAATTGAATGGGCGGGGGTAAAGACGGATGCAGCGATGGCGGTTCCGTCCTGGGTAGTAATGGTTATATTTTTCATGTGGCGGCTCTAATCTAAGATGCAGCCAGCTTAAGGCCCGTTGTAGCGCCGTACAAACGGGATTTAAACCCTATTCGGGTAAGATAATCTTATCTGAATTTAGCGCATCCAGCAGGGTCTCCAGCCAACTTCGAAAGGCAACCACTTCGGCTTTATGGGCACTTTCATGTTTGTATACCAGGTAAAGGTCACCAAATTCACTTATCTGATCAGGGAAAGGGGCCAGTATATTTTGCTGGTTTAGCTGGGCAAAGATGCTGGGCATATACCCCATGGCCAAGCCCATGTCTTGTTTCACCGATTCCACCACCGCCTGGTAGCTGTCCAGGGACAGGGCATTTTTGGGCCCATGATCATACTGCCAATCTTTTAGCCAGTGGGACCAACTCAGTGGATCCACCGATAGATTAATTTGTTTATGGCAGCTCATATCATGGCGCTGATTTTGTGCAATGGAGTCCCAATATTTTTGACTACAGATGGGCGTGATCTTGATGCTGGTTAAGCGCTGGTAATGTAAACCGGGTTCATCCCCTTTACGATGACGTATGGCCACGTCCACTTCCCCTCGTGCCACATCTGCCTTTTGTACCTTGGATGATATTTGCAGGGGTAACTCTGGATGCTCATCTTTAAAAGCTTGAATATGAGGAATTAACAGGGCATTGGTAATAAAGGGGATACAGCTAATGTTGAAAGTAGGCTGAGTGACTAACTTAGCGGTGGCGTCTTCAAGAATCTGCAACGCCTTATTTACCTGTAGCGCATAAGCTTTACCCTGGGCGGTTAATTCCAGAGAACGGTTGAGGCGCACAAATAATTTTATGCCCAATTGCTTTTCCAGAACACGAATTTGATGGCTCACCGCCGGCGGAGATATAAACAATTCCTGGGCCGCCTGTTTAAAACTTAAATGGCGCGCCGCTGCGGCAAACACTCGTAGGATATTAAGAGAAGGGATTATTTTATTCATGATGGTTCACATTAAATTTAGCCTTTAAACCATTGGCCAGTTGCTGGTAATAGGGGTTGGCGTATTTTTTAAAATCAATGGCCACTCCCACCCTGCGTTCAAAATCCTGTAAGCCTGCAATTTTTGACATGGGCAGTATCATAAAACGAGGATTTTTTGTCATGCTCTTGGGCAGCGGCACGATGGAAATACCCAAACCGGATTCCACCAACGACAAGGCCCACTCTTCATTTTCTACCTCGGCCACAAAATTAAGTTCAATATTATGCTCGTTTAAAAACGCCACCATCAGTTGATTACGATCACAAAAGGCACGATTGATGAATGCCTGTTGATTTAAATCTGAAATTTGAATATTTTGTTGAAAGGCCAACGGGTGCTCGTTAGGAATGATAAGGCAATATCGGTCTTGCCAGCAGGGAATAAACTCTTCCTGGGCGCTCACCCCCTGCTCCATGGTTAAACGAATGTCGGCGTCTTGCCCCTGGTTTTCATTGCTTCGTATGAGCTTTACTTCCAACGACGGAGTCTGCTCCCGCAACACCTGTATTAACTGTTGTAAGTAATCAAAGGCAATGGCGTGACTCACATTAACGGTGATGCTGGCTTTTGTATCCCTTTGCTGGAAACGGTTTTTTATAGATTGCGCATGCTGCAATAGACTTTTGGCGGTACTGTATAATTCGGCCCCGTCCTGGGTAACCTTTACCCCCCGTTTAAGACGCACCAGTAAGGTGACCCCCAGCTCCTCTTCCAGCTTTTTAATGGCACTGGTGATGGAAGGTTGGGCGATAAAACATTGTGCCGCGGCGGCGGTAATGGAACCCGTGTCCACCGCCGCCACAAAATACCCTAACGATTTTAAATCCAATTATTTCTCACTTTATATTCTTTCACCGCTGCCCCTTACCTTTAGCAGTTTTTAACGGGCCTTTGGAGTAACAACCTTGCTTTATTGGGACGCCGTAGACTCATCCATGAGGGCTTGCTTCGGCATCCATCGGCTTTTGCTCCTGCAAAGCCCTAATAAGCTACATCCATATAGCGATGCCTCAAACCCCCATAAAGCAAGATTGTCACTCCTTCTTAATCTACGAAACTGCTGCTAAATTTTTAAAATGCTCATACCAATATATTGATAGCCAGTATTCTAGTTTGTGTTTCAGGGACATTATTGGCATGGATGCCAATCTTAGCCTGCACGGATGCATTCACGGCGCCCCTGAAAAATAAACTAGAGTACTGGCCAACTCAACCTGCTCAGCCAAAGTTACACCTATAACTAATAACCAAACTCAGGAAATACCGGTAAACTTCCCATTAAGGTTTCATCGTGTGCCGGCACAATCATAATGTCTTCCTGAGTGTTATATATCTCATGAAGTTGGCTAATTTTTTGTGAATTCTTTTCATCGTCCCAGTTGATGTTCACTAACCATTTTAACAGGTCGGAGCGTGGTGCATTATCCTGCACCCCTTTTATGGTCCAGGTGGTATCTCCCACAAAGAAATATTGCTTGCCCGAGGACACGGTTAAAAATATGCCCACCTGCCCGGCACTGTGGCCTTTTAAATCCACCAATACAATGCTGCCATCGCCGTATACATCCAGGCTTTTTGGATAACCATTAAAGGCATTATTACCCAGTTCAATGAAATTCCATTGAATATTTTTACTATCTAACTGTGATTGCAAATGGGCCGGAGCGTGTCCGCCGAGAGCCTCTTCGTATTCCGCTTGTTGCACCCATACTTGTGCCCCGGGAAAATCTACCAGGCCACTGGCATGGTCCCAGTGTAAGTGGGTGGGGATGATCTTAGTGACGTTTTCGGCTTTGTAGGCCGCCTGCTCAAACTGGTTCACGGCGGGGTTAAGTTGCTGGTAGGCAAACAGCTGACGCATAACAAAACTGTTGCTGGCAAATTGCTCATCTATCTTGCTGCCCAAACCGGCGTCAATCATCACATCCCCCTGGGGGTGGCGAATCAATACCGCGTTTTGTGCAAGGTGACGTAGGTTAAACCAGCTGCCGCCACTTACCAGCGCCCCCTCTGGGGTCAATCCAGCTTGGCCGGTGTGGATTACGGCAAAACCTACCTTGCTTTCCTCAGGCGCTTGCATGGCATAACTGGTGTGCAGGCTTAACATCAAGGCCAGTGCGGCGATTATTTGGGGTACTTGAGTCCATCTGTTCATCTTCTGTCTCCTGTTAGGTAAGGGTCCATCTTAGATACAGCTTAAGAATAGTTAAAATATTATATTTATATCATAAGTCAATATTTAAACTATACATAAGACCATACACATGATTAGGGCTTAGATTGTGGAGGTTGGACGGTAGAGGGGTAACAAGGGCACAGTGGCAGGGCACTATTAATACTGGTCAATAGCGCCTGCTTATACAAATTCAAACCAAGGTTAAAACATGTAACCGGCGCTCATAGTGAAGGTAGCCAAATTGGGGTACCAGGTCAGTACATTTTCGGCGCGGCGAATGTCGTCTTTATCACCATCATCGTCGGCTTGATCGGCGGCCGATTGGGTAACCTTGCCACCCAGGGGCAGGTTCAGGCTGATCCAGTTCACCGCCACACTCCAGTTATCAAATTGCCAGTGATTGCTCATGCCCAGATGCAGCAGGTTCGAGTGGGCTTCGGTACGAAAATTCACATCACTCACACTGATGCCGTAGACGGTCGGGTCCAAGTACACCTCATTGGTGCGGCGCACATACCCAAATGACAAATTAAAACTGTTGCCATAAAAACGTCGTGCCTTTAGGCCGATATTTTTCTCATTAAAGCCCGCCAAGTTTAGCTTAGAGAAATTTACCTCGATTCCGGTGGACATGTAATCCACCCCCACTTGCCAGTTAGGGGATAGATTTAAGTTAACAGCCGCCCCTTTTGAGCCAGGAAAAGGCAAGGAAACCGGGGAAAGTACCAGATCCACGCCCAGGGTATGATGACTGCGAAATTCACGGGAGCTTTGTGCGTGGCCGGTAACGCTCACCAGCAATAACAGAAGGGTAAAATAGCGAATAATTAACATGAATATCCTATAAATGAGTTCTCTTTCTATGCAAAGAGCACTGTGTCCAAACGTTTACAGCCTTGCTCACAGAGCTTTATAAACGAGCGGCTGAGTATATATCCTCCCCAATTAAAGTCTAGCCGTTCACAGCCAAGCCAGCCCTAAATGGCCATATAAAACCTTTCGAAAACAACCTGCTTCTGCCACTGTGGTTTTTATAAAAATAACAAAGACATCGCCATGAAATTAAGCGAATTTGAAAATAAAATTGTGTATCTGGTAGGCGGCACCTCCGGCATAGGCCTGGCCATCGCCAAGCAATTAGCGGCCGCTGGCGCGCATATTATGCTGCTGGCGCGTACTCAATCCAAACTTCAGCAAGCACAAGACCAGCTAAAAACACTGGCCAAACATGATCGACAAAAAATAGAGTACCGTTGCTTGGATGTGAGTGATCATAACGCCACCCAAACATTAATGAATGAATTGGTCAGTTCTTTTGGGGTGCCTAACGCACTCATTAACTGCGCCGGGCGCGCCATTCCCGAACATGTGGAAAATATCAGCTACCAGCAATTTGATGACACCATGAAAATCAACCTTTACGGCTGTCGCAATACCGTGGCGGCGTTATTACCGCACATGAAAGAAAATGGCGGGTTGATTGTGAATACTTCATCTCTTGCCGGGGTGATTGGGGTATTTGGTTACAGCGACTATTGTGCCTCCAAATTTGCGCTTATAGGATATTCAGAAGCCCTTAGAAGTGAAGTTAAAAAATACAATATTAAGGTGGCCGTTTTATGCCCGCCCGATACCGACACACCGGGATTTGAAATAGAAAATCAAACCAAACCCGCCGAGACCCAGGCTATTTCTCAATCGGCTAGTTTGCTGAGCAGCGAACAAGTGGCGCAGGCCTTTTTTAAGGGCCTTAGAAAAAACAAGATGTTAATTGTGCCTGGGGTGGCCGGTAAATTTAATGTTTTAATGAAGCGCTTACTTCCCGGTTTAGTAGAACGGGTCATGGACCGGGAAATTAAGAAAGTAGCCGAGAAATCTTAAACCTTACTTAACGTAACCGGCAGCATCTTTTAACGCCATCTTGCTTCGCACAAAGATGCCATTGCCACGGGCAATTTCACGATCTTTGTCATCATACAATACGGCCTCGGCAATAAACTGCGTTTTGTTTGAGTTAACCACCTTACCCTGCGCGCGAATTTTTCCCGCGGCCACCGGGCGGGTTAAATATGTGGTGAACGAAGTGGTTAATACAAACACCTCTTCTTCCAATGAGTTGGCCGCAAAAAATGCCGCATCGTCCAGCATCTTAAAATACACAGAGCCATGTACCCCACCACCTGAATGATGATGTTTTTCTGACACCTCAATTTCAATCTCGGCTTCTCCCTGAGTAACGGTCATGACGGGTTTATAAAACTCATTAATAGGGGCGGCGGCGTACATGCTTTCCAGGCTGCGAAAATGTGTGGATTGACTCATGGGGCTTACCTTTAATTAACACAAATGGGTGATGGCCTGGTTTGCTGCCATCACGGTAACGAATAAATTACCGACATTGTAATAAAAAAGGCCATAACAAATACCATCAATTTAATGGTCTTTATATCCTCACAGGCCATACAGACGCTGAATTGCGCGCAAATATGCACCTGAAACTCGCAAAATCCTCACTGTAAAACTAGACTCATCAAGAACCTTAGTCAGTATTCGCTGGGCTGTGCTGTGGCCTAGTGGATAAGGAATAGCACAACATGCCGCTCGCCATTGCGCTGGTTATTATGGTGGTTGCCTCGGTGTTATTTAACATCTACACGCCGTGGTGGTTTACCCCCGCCGCCTCCAACTGGGGGCAGATCGATGATGCCGTGAACATCACCCTGCTCATTACCGGGGCGGTGTTTGTCATCATCAACCTTTTTCTCGCCTATATTATTGTGCGCTTTCGTCATCGCCCGGGCCAGCGCGCACACTTTCAAGCCCATAATAAAAAACTGGAGCACTGGTTGATTGGTGTGACCTCGGTGGCCATTATCATCATGTTGGCACCGGGATTATGGGTATATGCCGAATTTGTATCCCCTCCGAAACAGGCCACCACCATCGAAGTAGTGGGCCAACAATGGCGCTGGAGTTTTCGTTTACCGGGTGAGGATAATGAGCTGGGCAAGAGCTCGGCCAGTCGAGTGAGCGGCACCAACCCATTTGGCTTGGACGAGGCCGACCCCAAAGGACAAGATGATATTTTAATTGCCGGTGCCCAACTGCACTTGCCCATGGATCAACCTGTAAAACTATTGTTGCGCTCCCTTGACGTGCTGCATGATTTTTATGTGCCACAAATTCGCGCCAAGATGGACTTAGTGCCAGGTACCGTCACCA
>Ga0209184_1001578_pt1 | contig 14259 bp, 13 predicted proteins | sample EN8Hudsemesocosm_2_FD_184627 | JGI IMG/M metagenome (GOLD analysis project Ga0209184, IMG submission 184627) | Methane-oxidizing microbial communities from mesocosms in the Hudson Canyon - EN8C Hudson Canyon (SPAdes) (version 2) | ecosystem: Environmental > Aquatic > Marine > Cold seeps | place... | reverse complement strand
TGTTCCATATCTCTTAATAAGGCATTCATTTCATCAATGGTTAATTTACGTTTAGCCCGCACAGAACCGTGACAAGCTATGGTTGCCAGTATTTCATTGGACTTTTCCAACACTCGCTGACTCATACCATGAGTCACGATATCGGCCAAAATATCGCGTATTAATGTATCCATATCTTCCCGCCCTAATAATGCGGGAGTTGACCTTAATACAATCGCTTCTGGCCCGGTTCGATTAATCTCAAAGCCCAAACCCGTAAAAAACGCATGTTCTTGTTCCACTAGCTCCGCTTCAGCACTGCTTACTTGAATCTTAAGGGGGAGTAGCAACGGTTGGCTTGGCACATTACCTTGATGATATTGCTTTTTTAATCGCTCATAGGTGACCCGCTCATGAGCGGCATGGGCATCAACTAAAATAATGCCCTTTTCAGTTTCTGACAAAATATAGATGCTGTGTATATGTGCTAGCGCATAACCTAAAGGTGGTATGCCTTTTGATAATTGTATTTCAGGCGCAACCCTTGCCAGCGGTGGATTAACTTCCGTTTTTGGATACAATGAAGCATAAGCCTCAATATTCTCCGCCACTTGCATCGGTAACGCTGTCTGCGTTGGCGAATGTGCATTTAAACTAGACATTCTTTTTTGCACCGGCACGACAGGGACCACTTCAGCAGGCTCTAACGGTGTAAATTCTTCCACCTTTCTCGCGCCATTTTGCTGCTCGCCAGGCCTGAGGTCTGCCAACGATCGATGCAAAGCCCTAAATAAGAAGTCGTGAACCAGCCGCCCCTCTCTAAATCGTACTTCTAATTTAGCGGGGTGCGCATTCACATCGACCAAGGCAGGGTCTAAAGTCAAATAAAGTACAAAAACAGAGTGTCGGCCATGGAACAAAACATCTTGATAAGCCTGCTTTACCGCATGCGTCACTAATCGATCTTTGATTAAGCGACCATTAACATAAAAATATTGCATGTCCTGCTGACTACGAGAAAAAGTAGGCAAGCCCACCCAACCCGTTAATTGCAATCCAGAGGCCTCAAAATCTATTTTGACTGAGTTTTCAATAAAAGCAGAGCCACAAATACTGGCAATACGTTTTTCCTTATCTTGCTCTGTTTCAGCAGGCCTAAGGTTGATTACTTCACGCTGATTATGATTTAGGGTAAAACCTATATCAAACCGACTTAAAGCCATCTTTTTAATCAAACTTTCGATATGGCTGAATTCAGTTTTTTCCGTTTTTAAAAATTTACGTCGTGCCGGGGTGTTATAAAACAGATCCCTGACATCAATAGTGGTACCGGGAGGATGAGGATCAGGCTGTGGATCAAAATCTGTCTCTGTGCCATCGGCACTTACCTTCCAGGCACACTCTTCATCTTCAGTACGAGAAATTAAAGTTAACCGCGCCACCGAGCTAATACTAGGTAAGGCTTCACCACGAAACCCCATGCTGGAGACATGTTCTAAATCATGTAGATTAGAGATTTTACTGGTTGCATGCCGAGACAAAGCTAAAGGCAAGTCATCCTTAAAAATACCACAGCCATTATCTCGAATTTTGATAACTCGAATACCGCCTTGTTCAATATCAAGGGTAATTTGTGTTGCCCCTGCATCAAAACAATTTTCTACCAATTCTTTAACCACTGAAAAAGGTCTTTCAACCACTTCACCGGCAGCAATCTGGTTAACAAGCTGGGTAGGGAGAGATTGTATACGCATAATCGCTCCTAAGCTGAAGGCAGTGCTTTTTGATCAACCAGGGTTGATACAAATTGACTGGCTTCATTAATGGTAATTTCCATCACCGCTATCAACTGCGATATATCAATCCCTATTTCAATAAATTCATGTTGCAAAGCAGCAATAGCCTGGGCATTAAGGTTATGCTTTAAAAATAACACATGGTCTTTAAAAGCTGCTAAAACCGGATTTATCCGTGATTCCGCCTTACGCATGGTTTTAATCAGCCGTGCATATTGCTGCCTGGATGCTTTTAGTTGTTGACGACTTTTTGAGCGTAAAGCACGATTACTGTAATGGCTGAGCTCATCTTCCCATTCTTTAAATAAAGAACCACTCACATCTTCTATCGACGCGATACGATGACTGACATCATCTGATTTACTTTTACAAAAATCATATTGTCGTTGCAATAATTTATAGCGATGCTCTAATGAGGTTTCAGGGACATCAACGATATTCTTAAATTGCTGCAAAGCATCTTCAAACTGGTCTCGCGTATTTCTTAGACTATTACACGTTTGCTCAACCTGAATAACCACGATATCACGCTTATGATGCCCCAGCAGAGACTCTCGACTTTGGTAATAAAAATTATCGATCCTTTTTTTTACGAATATAATTAGTTGATTAAGTAAAGGCGTGTTCATTAAAGCTATATTTATTAAGTAATGTGATTTTATAAAGGGCATTTTTTACATACCCGGCAAATGCCTGATCAAGCAATCCTTGTTTTTGCATTTGTTGTATATTTTGTTCTCTTGGCACTTCAGCAGACTTAACTAAAATTAATTCTGTTGCCAGTAAATGATTTGCCAACCAGGCAGCCAGACTGTCTGACGTTATATCCCAACTTGCTTTTACATTGGACGAATTTAACTCTGTAATATCTGGTGACCAAATAACAACCGAAGGACTTTTATTTATTGTTGAAACCTTATTAGCCAATACAAACCCAGACTGAAGACTCTTCAACAACAACGCCATTTGTTGCATCGCTAACAATGCCATTTGATGAGCACACACATCATCAAATTGCCATTGCTGCTGCGCTAATCGCACCTGATCAGCAAACTGTCCACCGCCAGGCACAATAACGACCTTATCTTCAGCCTTTTGTTCAATAATATTTAAACATTGCTTTAAACATTCAACATCTGTCATTAAGCTTCCCCCTAGCTTAATAACCTTCATACCCTGAATTGTTCCAGCAAGTTAAGTAATGCAGAGGCTTTATCAAAACTTTCCTGATATTCTCCTTCCATCACCGAATCATTGACTATACCGCCACCCGCCCATAATCGAATTGTGTTTTCAGAATGAACCAGCGTTCGTATCGCAATATTAGTATCCATATTGCCGTTAAAGCCTATATAACCAATGGAGCCACAATAAATGCCACGACGATTAGGCTCCAGCTCTTCAATAATTTCCATAGAGCGTATTTTAGGTGCACCGGTAATTGAACCACCTGGAAAACAGTTTCTTAATAAATCTACCGCATGCTGACCGTCTGCCAACACGCCTTTTACCGTACTAACTAAGTGATGAACGGTGGCAAAACTTTCAACATCGAATAACTTAGGAACTTTAACAGAGCCTTCAAGACAGTTTTTACTGATATCATTACGCAACAAATCCACAATCATCACATTTTCAGCCTGGTCTTTTTCACTTTCAGATAAAGCTACTTTTTGCTTGGCATCGTCTGCTAGTTGTTGCAATCGAGGACGGGTCCCTTTAATAGGCTTAGTCTCAACCTTGTCCCCTACAACTTTTAAAAACCTTTCCGGCGATGAACTTAATACCTTGACTTCCGGGAAGTTTAAATAGGCACTAAAAGGCGCCGAATTAATTTTTCTTAGAGCTTTATAGGCCGCCCACGAATTACCCTGACAAGGACTGGAAAAGCGTTGTGCCAAATTGACTTGATAACTATCACCTTCAGTTAAGTAATATTTTATCTTTTCAAATGCCAGGCTATAGCTTTCTTTATCCATATTTGAGCGAGGTCGTTCCAATATGGAAAAGTCATGATCATCGCTTTCGGGAGTTAATACACTAAATTGCTCAATTAAAGCCAACCAGTGATTATGCTCTATCCCATTACCCACTAAAACACTTTGTTTTTTACTGTGATCGACGATAACAGCCCATGGGTAAATACCTATCGCCATTTCAGCAATATTTTCTTCATCCTTGGCTATAACTGGCAATTTTTCTAATCTGCGGGCAAGATCATAAGAAAAATATCCCAATGCACCACCATTAAATGGCAATACATCCTCAACCTGAAACCCACGCTGCAAAAAGCCTTTAAGTAATAAAAAAGGATCTTCTTCAGAATAACTAACTTGGCCCTGATCAACGATCTTGGTGCTATTGCCAGTAGTCACCAGAGTCACTACTGGATCAGTCGCTATAATATCGTAGCGGCCCTGGTCACTATAGGGAAAACCACTATCTAGAAAAACTGACCACTTTTTATCTGCGATAGGAGCAAATATCTGTGAGCTGTCTTCAAAATAAGGTAATGCTGTTTGTTGCTGTACTGCTGTCATTTAACCATCTGATAAATTAAGAGTGAGCATTATAGCAACTATATAGCCAAGCCTTAAAAAACAAACACTGAAAAATTCACACAAAGTCACAGAGGCACAAAGGAAAGACCTGCTCTTCTCTGTGTCTTTGCGTCTCCGAGTGAGATAAGTTGCAATCACATCTTTTTGAAAAAACTCAGGATCATGATAAAGCAAGTAAAGCAACAGCAACAGCAGGTGCACAATCGGCAACATCTATACTGTTATTTTCATATTTAACATCGATTAAATCAGTAAAATCCCGATATGCATAGCCTAAATCATCAGCAATTTGCTTGACCAAAAACCGTCCAACCCCTGCCCCTATAAAAACAGCATTGTCTGAAATCAACTGTCGAGACAACTGTCTCTGACAAGCTTGCAGGATTTTATTTTTTTGTTGAGATTTTATATTTTCAGCAAATTGCTTCCATAAAACTATATCTTTATTCGAAAACTCATAACCTGTCATTCTGGACAGTCTTTGTGCACTGGCCAACACTGTTTTTTCACCCCCATCAGCGGTTTCAGCCTGATCATGTGCTTCATTCAACTCCCCTGTTAAACGATAAACATCAGCCATGGTGGCAAAATATTCAGCCATCAGCCCAATATGATTACCCAAAAAACTCGCTGTTTGTGCAATCGCCATGACAGGTGTTCTTACTATGCCTGTATAAACAAGCTCATCCGAAACCATTCTTTCATAATCAGTCAATCCCAAAGCCTTTAGCTGATGACCAGAAACAATCAATAAATCTGTGGTGGTACTTCCTATATCAACAAAAAGCCCTTCAGCTAACTGACTTGCCGCATAACTTGAACTTGCCAGCCAATTAGCAGAAGCAATAGAAGCATAATGCTTCTTTGCTAGCCGATCAATGCTTACAAACCCCTCTAAACCGGCATAAATTAGTATTTGATTATCGACAAGACAGTTTTTCATGGTCTGGATAATTTGTTCCACACCTTCGTCTCTACCTTCAAACAAATCAACCAGCTCACCCGTCATGGTTATTGCATGCAGACAATCAGCATGATTTATTTGATTTTGTATTTGCCTGACGGCCTGTATTAAATAATCCAGACCTTTCCATAAGGGACAAGGTAACTGAAAAACCTGTGAAACTTGACCATCACTTTCTAAAACTGCAGCTTTAATATGGGCGCCACCTATATCCCATCCAACAATGCTATTGTGCACTTAACTAACCTTATTAATTGTTACTGTTGTTTGCTTATTTAATGGCTTTTCAATAATCGGATCCTGTTTGATCATATTGATTACTTGCTCAGCAACATTTAACCCTAAAGACTGTGATATTCCCGCAAAAGAAGTCGTTAATCGCGGATTTATTTCTAAAACTATGGGTTCAGCACTCTGAGGGTGGATTATATCAATTCCCACATAGCCCCATAAACCTGGAATTGCATTGGCCACTTTATCAATCAATAATTGATAAGTTTCCTTATGGTCAATAGAAACGTTTACTTCACAAGCTTGTAATGAAAATTGCTGCTGTTGAATGGACACTATTTGACGATTACAACACAATAACCAGGCCCTGCCATTTTTAAATAGACAGGATAGACTCAAGTTATGCCCTGCAATATAAGGCTGAATGATGTACTCTTCCTGTTCAACTAAAGATTGCTGAAGTTTGCTTAACTCACCCCAGTTATCAATTAAATAAGTCGCTTCACAACCTTCTGCATTTTTTGGTTTAACAACCCAGGGTGCAGGAATTTGTTGGGAAAACACAGCCAATTGCCAGGTATCAACAACCTTAATACCATGAGACTTTAATATTTCAGCCGTCCTTAGTTTATCTGCGCAGATGCTTACAGCAGACGCATTAGAATTAAGTAAGTGTGTGTGATTTTCTATGACTAAGACGGATAAATCATACAACACCGAGTCAGATTCAGGTGCTATTGGCCAAACAGCATCGTTTTGCTGAATTAATGCAGGCAAATAATCATCCATAGACTCTGTAGCAGAAATATAGATACACTGGATTTGTTCAGGGAAAACCAAGTGCTTGAAATGACCATCTAATAAAACAGTTAGCTGTAGCGCTTTAGTTTTACTCAAGTCGGCGACTAATGCTTTAAGCATCAACTCCCCTTCCCTTACCATAGACTCAGGCAACTGCTCTTGAGCAATACCACCAGCCGTTATAAATTCAAAAACAAGTATTTTTATAATTAACCTTCTCGGACAGGCTCCAGGTGTGCTGGCAGCCAAGTTAAATAAAGGGGAAACAAAAAAACATTCAAGCTGAACTTGAAGAGTATCCTGCAAAATAGATATTATGAGGAGGGTATTCTAAACTATTCTTATTTTTCACTCTATAGCCGCAATAGACTCGGCAACAGGAAACCATCATGAGCCAGCACCCAAATATTCTTTGTATAGAAAACAGTCTGCTTGTTGTGATTGATATTCAATCAAAATTACTCTCAGCAATGACAGAAAACACTGCCGAACAAATGCTTAAAAAAAGCTCAACCTTGCTTAAAGCAGCCAGCCTATTAAATATACCTGTTATTGTTACCGAACAATACCCTCAAGGCTTGGGTTCCACCGATTTATCAATAATAGAATCATTAGCTAAAAATACCGCTATTCTGGATAAAACTGGATTCTGTTGTTTTAGCGCGGAAGGTTTTTCTCAAGCACTTGAAAATAGTGGTCGCAAACAAATCATCCTGATTGGCCAGGAAGCACATGTTTGCGTTTTACAAACAGCGTTAACGTTATTGCACAAGGGATATCAAGTACATATTGTAGAAGATGCTATTTGTTCAAGAAGCATTGAACATAAACTTTTTGCCCTACAAAGAATGCAGCAACAAGGGGCAAGCATAAATAATTATGAGTCTGTTATATTTGAATGGTTAAAAGATTCAAAGCATGCTGACTTTAAAAGCATTTCAAGATTACTCCGATAAACTTTCTTTCCCTATCACCTCAGTTGTATACCTATACACTCTAATCTGATCTGACCAAAAGTGTTTATCTAATCCTGCTTTTTGTTTTAAATGCTGTAGAAATTTCACAGGGGTGTGTATAGACTGCCAAACAGAAGGTAAAAAAGTCCCTCTACGATAACCACTTTCTAAAATCAAACCATCAATATCAGGCTGAATTTTAGAAACCAAATCCTGTTCAGAACTAAACTCAATCTCCACTGAAGGACTTAATATTGAGATATGAATATCAATACCCTCCAGCTCTGACTGAATCATTGGCGGGAACCGTGGGTCTTTAAAAGCGGCTGAAAAAGCATTTTCACACACATCTTCAGCCAAAGGCAAAACAGCTTTCAGCATGCCAATACAGCCACGCAATTGCTTGTTTTTTTCCAGGGTAATAAAGGTCGCTCTTTGTTGAGAGAAAGCCGTTGAATAATCTCTTAAATTAATACTTAAAGGGTGCCCTGTATCCAATCCAAGCTGAATTGATTGATAGGCTAAACCCAGTAAAACCTGTCTGTCTGTTTCATTCAATAACATAAGCACCATACCCCACGACCCGACTCTTATCACCACTTCCAGCAGTATCACCAGAATTCCTTAAATCAATGGTCTTAAGCTGTAATTTATTTTTTCTAGCCAAGGCCAGCAAACCGCTCACCGGCACACAACCACAGGCTGAATGACCATCTATTTTTTCATATTGCAAGTGTTCGAACCGTTCTGAGGTCTTTTTATCCAGCGTTTTAGCTGTTTCATAATCGTGAAAATGACTTAAATCAGAACTAATGACAATTAAAGTATTTGCCTGCCCCCAAAATAGTTCTAAAACCTGACAAACCTGTTCAGCAGTTGCATCCCCAGCCACGACAGGAATTAAAGAGAATGCTTGCAAAACGCTTTGTAAAAATGGCAAATGAACTTCAAGACTATGCTCTAATTCATGCGCCTGATCGATATAATCAACAAAAGCTAATTCAGCCAACTGTTTCACCGCATCAGTATCAACAGTAATATTCCCCAAAGGGGTAACAAATTGACTGGCTGTACTTAAAGCTAAGCCCCTAAAACCAACTCGATGAGAAGGTCCAATTAAAATCACTCGATTAATAGACTGACTAAGCTGTTTTAATCGCACGTAAGCGGTGGCAGCAATGGGGCCCGAATAAATATAACCAGCATGTGGCGCTATAATGGCTTTAGGAACTTTTTGATCTTGTAATGCCTCATTAAGATAATGCTTTATCATTAATTTTAGCTGTTCTTTATCAGCTGGATAAAATGCACCAGCAACAGCAGCTTGACGAATATGTGCCATGCTTAATTTATAGGCTGTTTAAGCTAAATTACAAGGTAGATTTTTAAATATTCTGAAAATTTACTACAACGATTTAGCTTATAACTTTGATAGGCAACACCTAACTCTAACTAAAACGAGACTTGCCATGCGTAGACAATTAGCAAATAACATTGTGACAACAGACTATTGGCATAAACTTGATGATGGTCGAATTCAATGCGACTTATGCCCTAGGTTTTGTAAATTACATGATCAACAACGAGGCCTGTGTTTCATTAGACAAAATATGAAGCAGCAGATCGTTTTAACCAGCTATGGGCGATCCAGTGGTTTTTGTATAGACCCTATTGAAAAAAAACCGCTTAATCATTTTTACCCGGGCTCATCGGTATTTTCTTTTGGCACGGCTGGTTGCAATCTAGCCTGCAAATTTTGTCAAAACTGGGATATCAGTAAGTCCAGAGAAATGGATTCATTAATGAGTAAAGCAACACCTGAAACCATTGCTCATGCAGCATTTAACGAAGGCTGTAAAAGTGTTGCCTACACCTATAATGATCCCGTAATCTTTCATGAATATGCCATTGATACCGCAATGGCCTGTAAAGAATTAGACATCAAATCAGTAGCCGTTTCAGCAGGTTATGTTTGTGCCCAGCCCCGCGCTGAATTTTATCAAACCATGGATGCAGCCAATATCGATTTAAAAGCCTTTTCTGAAGATTTTTACCATAAAATCACAGGCTCTCATCTACAAGCCATTTTAGAAACCCTGCAATATATTAAGCAGGAAACAAATGTATGGTTAGAACTTACTACGCTGTTAATCCCTGGAGAAAATGATTCAGAAAAAGAGTTACAGGAAATGACTCAGTGGGTCGTTGAAAATCTTGGACCAGATGTACCCATGCATTTTTCGGCCTTTCACCCTGACTGGAAAATGCGGGATATAGCAAGAACACCAACAGCAAGCTTATTAAAGGCAAGATCCATTGCCTTAGCCAATGGTGTACATTACGCCTACATAGGCAATGCCCATCATAAAGCTGCTGACAGCACTTATTGTCATCATTGTGGCGAGCTATTAATCGGCCGCGACTGGTATCAGCTTTCTGAATGGAATTTAGATGCTCATGGTGCTTGTTTAGCTTGCAAAACTGTCTGTGCGGGTTTGTTCGACAAAGAACCTGGAAAATGGGGTTCGAAACGGCAAGTAGTGAGTCTTTAGTTAGGCTTGACGACTGTAGGGGTGACTGCAAGAGCTTATCTGGAACGGGACAGGAATTATTGTTATTAATAAAAGAAGACCTGCTTCCCCTTCACTCTCCGCCATTTTAAAATAGCCAACTTCTCTACCCCGTCATTCCTGCATTATCTTAGCAGGAATCTAATTTACTCTGAATGGCTCCCCGATAACAGATCTCGGGGATGACGCGTGGCAGTATGGGATTATTGTTTTTAAGAAAAGAATATGACTGTGAACTAAAAGCAGGGCTGTCATATTCTAAAGTTGTTTTCATGCTGTTTTTCAAGACTGTTGACAGCAGGGATGCAGTCAACAAGGCTACATGGATGTATTTACGCAGTGTCTTGAGAGACAGTATGGAAGCAACCAATGGTTTAACCATAGCCATGTAAAATATGGATAACTGAACAACCACCAGCTAAAGCTGGTGGGTTCGTATAATGGACTAAAGTCCGGATACGGGTCACAAGACCCGTTCATGACTCAGTCTTGAAATTATCATCACCTTTAGGTTCAAAGTGATGTTCCAAGTAATTCTTAATCATTTCCTCTGTTAATTCGCCAGATGTCACACAAAAGTAACCTCGAGCCCAAAAATGTCTTCCCCAATATCTCTTTTTTAAATCAGGGAAACTTTCAAATACTTTTGAAGCACTTCTTCCCTTTATTCTTCTCATTATTTCGCTGGGAGCCAAGTTCGGTGGTGCTGAAACTAACAAGTGCACATGGTCTTTGCTCACAACACCTTTTAATATTTCAATCTCAAATGCTTCACACGTTTGCCGAATTAATTCTCGCACTTTTAATCCAACATCCCCTTTTAGTATTTGATACCGATACTTAGTCACAAAAACAAAGTGATACTGAATTTTAAAAACCGTATGGCTTCCATATCTATATTCCATAGCATCTCCTAAACTATCGCCTAAAATCACTATTCTAAATCATAGATAAATCTGACCGCCTAAAGGCGGTGGTTTTAACCTTATTTAAGGACTAATAAAGTAGCAATGGATAATTACCGTTGAATTAAGATAGAATCCATCTAAACATCGACTATCAAACAACAGGAATCAAACATGTCTGATCATGTCTACAAAAAAATAGAACTCACCGGATCTTCTAGTATTGGCATTCAAGAAGCCATTGAAAATGCGGTTAATAAAGCATCGCAAACCATCAATAATATGCGCTGGTTTGAAGTGATCGAAACACGTGGCCATATTGATGATGGCAAAGTTCAACATTGGCAAGTAACGATAAAAGTTGGCTTCACAATTGAATAACTTGTATTAGTGTAACGCTTCTCTGTATAGGAGCACCCGCCCTCGGCGCGATGATAATAGGCAGTTTTTAGAGCAAATCTTCTATTTTATATCGCACCGAGGGTGGGCGCTCCTACATCAAAAGTGGTCCTGGAGCTAGTTCCAGTACTGTTCGTTACTACCATAGGTATCTACACAAGTATTAGCTTTATCTCAATACAGAAAAAGAACAAAGATAAGATGTTAATTTTATTCTCCTCACCCCAGCCCTCTCCATCAGGAGAGGGAGCAAGAGACAAATGCAACCTATTGTTATTTATAGACTTTAAACTTGAGGGTAATAGGGAAAATTTTAAAACAATTGATATAAAAGGGATCAATCACCCAGAAAAGTTCTAAAACCATTTTTCCCTGCCATTTTAGCGTTATATAAAGCTGATTCTGCTTGCCTTAAAATATCCGATGATGAGCATTTATTATTTTTTATAAAACTGATTCCAAGGCTTGCAGTCAATTTATAATCAACGTTATTAATAAAAAATGGCTCCTTAATTTTTTTGAGTATTTTTTCTGCAATCAGTGATGCATGCTGTAAAGCCTCCTGTTCATTACACTTTTCTACAGGCATAAACACAATATAATCATCGCCACCCAGGTGAGCAACTGTATCTGTATCTCGTAACATCGAAGTCAGGCGCCCGCCCAACTCTATTAATACATCATCACCAAAATGATGCCCTATTGAATCATTAATACTTTTAAAGTCATCAATATCAATTAACAATAAAGCACCAACCCCATTAAACCTACGTGCATAAGCGACTTCCTGATCTAATCGATCAAGAAACAACATTTTATTCGGTAATAAGGTTAATTGATCGTAGAAAGCCTGATGGCGAATTTTTTCTTCATCTTGCTTTAATTTAGTGATGTCCGAGAAAACTGAAATGTAATAAATAATCTCTCCCTTAGCATTTCTAATTTCAGTAATCGTCTGGTATTCAGGAAATATTTCACCATTTTTCCGTCTATTCCAGATTTCCCCTTCGTATCTGCCAGTGCCTAATAATTTAGACCACATTTCCTTATAAAATTCTTTAGACTGCCGCCCAGATGCAAGCATTCTGGGGTTTTCACCAACCACCTCAATTTCTGTATACCCCATAATGTTACAAAAAGCACTATTGACTCTGATAATATTATATTCAGGATTAGTAATTAAAATAGCTTGATGCGTATTGAACGTTGCCGCCAACATATTTTGGTAAGATTGTGACTGTTTTACAATTTCAGTTTTGTTATCTAATAGCGCTTGCACCTGTTGTTGCTTGCGGATTAATAACAATAGCACCACGACTATAATCATGGTTAACATTAAACCAGAGATTAAAACAGACCATTTAGTAGAAATACTTTGCTGCATTAACCTGTGTTTATCAGCCTGCAGGGCTATAGACCAAACTTTATTAGCCAAATAAAAAGAATGTAACACATTAACTCTGTTATCAAGGTTAATATTCTCTTCATACTTATTTTTATAAAGCCTTAACCCTGAAGGTACAGAAGAATCATTTAGCTCTATCTGCATATTACGGTATTCACGACGCGATGTAAGTCCATCAAAAAATTTGCTTAAATTAATGAGCTGAATTAAATAACCTGTAAATTTCCTCTCTATTAATAGCCCATCCTTTTGATTGATAAATAGTGGCGTGTAAAGAAAAATATTTGTCACATGATTGGCTGAGTTATGTCCAACAGCAATACCTTCACTTAAAGTATCCTCACTATTTTCAATAGCGATTAACAGGTTATTTAGCACCCCTCCACCTACGCTAGGATCGACACCCAACACAGATTGATTAGCATCGTAAGGATAAACATATTTAACCGGGTAATAATGACTTTTTAACGGTGCAATTTTTTCTACACCAGAAGATGATATTTCTTTTATGTGATATTCATTCTGATACAAATTTTTCAGCGCATTCTCAAACCGTTCTCGCTCATCATTGCTAACATACACCCCCCATTGAAGCTGTTCAATAGTGCTATGCTCAGTTAACAGAATAGCCGAAAACTGCTCAAACTCTTCTAGGGAAAGCTCTCTACCTTCTATAAAATCAACGCTTAAATGCCTGGCCGAATGCATATAGCCTTGCATTTCATTTTTAATATCCTGGGCTAAGATACGGGCTCGGTTTTCTAAAATACTCTCTAAATACTGAGTTTCTTGTTTCTCAGTATATTTAAACATTTGTAAAGTCGTTATTAATAAAACAACCACAGAAATTAAAATAAGCAATTTTTGATTTATTGTAGCTTCCTTGCTATCAAACAATAACAACAGAACAGGTAAACTAATGACCACAGAAAAACTCTGTGAAAGCCACCACTTTATACCTAAATACCAGAAATCTTCAGTTCCTCCAAACCCTGAAACAAACAATAAATAAAGGCAGATCAACACAGGAAAAAAAGAACTGACTGGCCCTGCCAATATAAGCATCAGTGGAATGTTCGTTTTATCGAAAATGGTTCCATCGAAATGTGAATATCGTAAAACCAGATAACGTGCCAGAAAGATAAAGAATGCCATATTTAATGCAAAACCTAAATATAACAATAGCTGCTGAGTATCCAACAAAATACCTGTCGAATAAGCAAAATTAATGCATAGCAGAAACTGCCCAATAAACACAGCTGGAAGCACCTTCAATCCATAATGAAGTACACAAAAAACGAATAGGCCTGCTATTGGCAAGAAAGGTGAAAAACAAAAAGACGGAGGACTAAATGATAAAAGTAACATTCCAGCTAAATAATAGATTATGGCAAGACCTAAAACCAAAAACACATTTTTTGAGCAAAGAATATTAGAATTATTTATTTTTAAATCCATATTCACACCCTTATTGAGGCAATACAATTGTTATTTGGGTCCCACCTTCCGGAGGGCAAGTCACAGAGATATTTCCCTTATGTTGAGTAACAATCAGTTTACTTAAATATAAGCCCAGGCCTATACCCGTAGTATTTGATGTATTCGATGCCCGGTGATATTTATCAAAAATATGTTTAATATCAGCATACGGAATACCAATACCTTGATCAGTAATAGTCACAATTATTTTTT
>Ga0209184_1001573_pt1 | contig 14285 bp, 13 predicted proteins | sample EN8Hudsemesocosm_2_FD_184627 | JGI IMG/M metagenome (GOLD analysis project Ga0209184, IMG submission 184627) | Methane-oxidizing microbial communities from mesocosms in the Hudson Canyon - EN8C Hudson Canyon (SPAdes) (version 2) | ecosystem: Environmental > Aquatic > Marine > Cold seeps | place... | reverse complement strand
ATATCGTGGCGCGATTATGCAGCATAGAGGCAAGGTATTTCCTGGTCTATGGTACAAGCAGCCACCACTAAGCAAAGGTTTGTCGCCCAAACAGGCACAAACCGTGTTTGATTATTATGATAATGGCGGGCAGGAAAACTTTAATCGCCTGTTCGATTATCTAAATCAGTCGGTTTTTAAAGCCTCGGATAAAGCCGCTTTACCACCGATTATTTTTCCTGATAATGGTATATATCACCCAGATTATCCACAAATGGTTTTCGGCACCCTGGAGGAGTATCTGGCATGGAAGAAACCTGCTGAAAACATTCCAGTGGTTGGTGTGGGTTTTCATCAGTTAAGAATTGCCGATGATATGACCGAGCACCTGGATGATCTGATTAGACGTATTGAAAAAGCGGGTGCGCTTCCTGTGGCTTTTTATGACCCGAATGAAGCCGAAAAAAATGATGCGCTTATCTATCATGCCGACCACCATCATGAAGCCGGACATCAACATAGCCATGCTGAACAAGTCGAAGAGAAGGAGTTATTTCTTGATGTGATGATCAATTTTGCAGGTATGTATACCTCGGTTGCAACGCAAAAGAAGTGGATGACTAAATTAGGTATCCCTGTGATGCAGGCCATGCTTTATCGATCGGGTGATTATGAAGATTATTTAAAAGATGATCAGGGCATGTCTTTTGTATTCTCGCCTACTTTTATCGCTTTACCAGAAATTGCTGGCCGTATTACCCCAAATATTGTGGCGGTAAAACGTAAAGTAGATGAAAAGTACGTCGCGATACCTGAGCAAATGGATTTGATGCTGGGGCGGGCTTTGAATTATGCCAAGCTTAGAAAAATGGAGAATAAGGACAAGAAAGTTGCTTTTGTTACCTGGAACTCACCCGATGGCGAAGAAAACTTCAGTGCTTCATTTTTAAATATCCCCGAAAGTTTGGCAGATACTTTTGTGGCGATGAAAAAGGAAGGTTATAAGGTCCCCTACACTGATCCCGATATGCTGATTAAACAGGTTAAAAAGCTAATTAAACCGTATTATCGAGTGGATAATGATCAGGCATTGCGTGACTTGTTAAAAGAAGATTTGGCTGAAAAGATTGCGGTTGATGATTATAAAACATGGCTGGCAACCTTTCCTAAATCAGTACAAGACTGGTTGCAGGAAGACTGGGGTAATCCAGAAGATAACTATTTAACCATTAAAGACGATGGGCGCTGGTATTTTATTGTGCCTCGATTAAAACTGGGTAATATTATTGTGATGCCTCAGCCCAATAGAGGCTCTAGACGTGATAGAGAAAAAGATATTTCTCATGATAAAAAAGTATCCCTGCATCATGCTTATCGAGCGGTTTATCATTATATAGTCGATGGTTTTAAAGCTGATGCTATCGTGCATGTAGGGACCCATGGCACGCAAGAGTGGTTGTCAGGTAAGGAAAGAGGTTTATGGGCTTATGATGATTCTTACTCAACGATTGGCAGTGTGCCAGTAGTTTATCCCTACAGTGTAGCGAACACGGGTGAAGCTTTAATCGCTAAGCGTCGTGGTCAGGCTGTGGTTATTTCACATAACACCCCGCCTTTTGCACCTGCTGGGCTGTATGGTGATTTGGTTGATATTCACGATAAGATGCATCAAATTGGTGAATTGGAAGACGGTCGAGTAAAAGAAGAAACCAAAAAAGCCATGGTGGCTCAGGTGATTGCCTTAGATTTTCATAAGGATATGACGCTGACCGAAGAACAAATCTGGCAGGATTTTGATGCTTTTAATAAAAAATTACATGATTATTTATTAGAGTTGGCAGCAACAGCACAACCGATGGGCTTACATCATTTTGGTAGTATTGCGGAAACAGATCATTTGTTACTGACTGTCTTTCAAATGTTGGATAAAGACTACATTCAACAAGCCGACGGGGTTGAGCCTTCCCATGTATTGGCGCAAGAGTATCAACAAATTTATAAGACTAAATCGTTTAATTATTTAAAAGATTTTCTGGTTAACAAAAAACCACTAGATTCTTTTTCAGCTAAAGTACATCTGTATTTAAAGCAAGCACAAGGCCATTATGATAATTTTCTGGCTGAGAAAGAAATTGAACATTTATTAGACGGCTTAGCCGCAAAACACATCCCGACTGGTACTGGTAATGACCCTATTCGTAATCCTGAAGCTGTTCCAACAGGGAAAAATATCTATGGATTTGACCCAACTAAAATCCCGACTAAAGCAGCTTGGGAAGCAGGCAAAGTTTTAGCAACTGATTTAATTGAAAGTTATAAAACCAAGCATGGCATGTATCCGGATAAACTGGCGTTTTCCATGTGGTCTACTGAAACCTTAAAACATTTTGGGGTACTGGAAGCAGAGGTTTTATATACCATCGGTGTTCGCCCTGTATGGAATGAGCGAGATCAAGTCGTTGATGTTGATATTATCCCAATGGATGAGTTGAAAAGACCGCGTATTGATGTGGTGTTATCTGCTACCGGATTATATCGCGACAATTTACCTGGTGTGATGGATCGATTATCTCAAGCCATTGTTAAAGTCGCTAAATTAAAAGAACCTAATAATTTCCTCAGTGAACATACTGAACAGTTAAAACAAGGTATGTTAGCTAAAGGGTTAAGCGAAGAAGAAGCCAGTAAATATTCAAGAGTTCGGTTTTTTGCTAATGAAAGTGGTGTCTATGGCACCAATTTACCCGATGCAACATTGGCAAGTGACACTTGGGATAATGATGAATCAATGGTTAAGACTTATCTATCAAGAATGGGCCATTTATTTGGCACAGAAGCAGGGACTCGAAATGTTAAGTTGAAAAACTTTGATCTGTTTGCAGAAAACCTGAAAGGGACTAAAGCGGCCGTTTTATCCAGAAGCTCAAATCTGCATGGTATTTTGTCAATTGATCACCCTTTTGAATATTTAGGGGGCATAGGTCAGGCAGTGCGCTATTTAGACGGTAAAACACCAGAGCTTTATATCGCTAATTTACGGGATACTAAAAACTTTAAGAACAATACTGCGGCAGAATTTATCGCAAAAGAATTACGCACCCGTTATTACCATCCAAATTGGGTTAAGGAAATGATGGATGAAGGGTATTCGGGCGCGTTAGAGATTGTTGATGTAGTTAATAATTTTTGGGGCTGGAATGTAATGTCACCAGAAGCAGTTCGAGCTGATCAGTGGCAAGAAATGTTTGAAGTTTATGTAGAAGATAAATTAGAACTGGGAGTGGACGAGTGGTTTAAGGAAGTTCAGCCAGCGGCTATAGCCCAAATCTCCGAACGGATGCTGGAAGCAGTGCGTAAGGATTATTGGGAAGCATCGGATGAAACCGTTAAGGCCCTGGTAGAAAAATATATGGAAATTATTAAAGAGCATGATGTGTATACACCCAATGAGAAGTTTAAAAAATTCTTAGAAACTAAGGCGGTAGGCTTTGGTATAGATATATCAGCCTTGCAGCAATTACAGGAACGTCAGGCTAACCCAACAAAACAGCAAGCTTCAGCATCAACAGCGGAAACAGTGCAGGTTGAAGGTATGAAACTGGAAAAACAGCAGGAGCAAGAAGTGACTGAAGATGATGATCTGTCAGTTTATTGGTTGAGTTTGGCTTTGTTTTTGATGCTTGTAATAGGGTTTGTTTTTGAGTTGAGTCGACAAAATCGTGTTGTATAGCATTTGTTGATAGCACCGCATTTTGCGAGGCTTTAATTGTTTGCTGCTTCAGTGCCTTTTATTGCGGCACTGAAGTCTTTAAGTAAGTACCCCCTCTATTTTGTGGGGGTACGATGAAATCATTTTAAAATAGAGATCATGGAAAATTTAGCGTATCAAGTTTCACAAATCCTGTTACAACCTGTATTAATAGGTATTTATATTTCATTTGTTTATGGTGTGATAGAAGTGGGGCGAATGATTGCTCTGTTTTGGTTGAGGCGGCAACAATACCAGGAAAATCAAGCACAGCCAGGTTATCCGATACTTAATTATTTTCTAACTCAAAAATCAGTCACACTCAATGAGATTGAAGTTTATGCCTTAAAAAAACTGGAAACAGTACGAATAGTAACGCGTCTTACACCTATGCTAGGGTTGATTGCAACATTAATTCCTATGGGCCCTGCTTTAGTTGCATTAGAAGAAAATAATACCTTTGCGATGGGGGAGCATTTAGGTGTTGCGTTTACTGCAGTAACAATAAGTTTGGCCGCAGCTTCTTTAACTTTCTGGGTAGCTTCCGTTAAAAAACGCTGGTTTGCAGAAGAATTGGTAGAAATTGAAAAACAATTAGGGGCAAGCTAATGGGTTTGAAAATTTTAGATGAGGATGAAGAGTTAAACCCTATGTTATCGGTGATTAATTTAATCGATGTATTTCTAATGTTAATAGCAACATTGTTGATTATTATTGTAAAAAACCCATTAAACCCCTTTAGTCAGGAGGATGTAACGATAGTCACTAATCCAGGAAAAGCCAATATGGAAATGGTGATTAAAAAAGGTGAGAAAATTGAGCGTTATAAAGCTTCGGATGCTATCGGCCAGGGAGAAGGAAGTAAGGCTGGCATAGCTTATCGGATGAAAGATGGGTCATTTGTGTATGTACCTGAAGAATAAGCTGTTGGGTAGGAAGCGAAGCGCATTCTATCTTGTTTCTTGCATTGCTTATCAGATTTCAATCAAATGTCGGAAAACGCTGCGCTATTCCAAGCTTGTATGTGTTACCGCTCACCCATCGGTGTGTCGGGGTTAGCAGAAATTTGACATAAAAATAATAAAAAATGTAGGGTGGAAAAGCAATAGCGCATTCCACCTTGCAACAATCAACTTACATCACTCTTCATTAACATTACATACAAATGTCGGAAAACGCTGGCGCTATTCCAACCTACGAGCTGGGAGCTTCCGCTTCTAGTTCAGCTTCTGGTTCCTCTTCAACTGTTTCTGGTTCAGCAGCTATTTGTTGCTGGACAGCCTCATAATGAGCCTGTTCAATTAATTGCTCTAACTCTGGCTGAGGATAAAATAGCTCAACAATTAATACTGGAATAAGCATTAATATCATCACGCCTATGGGGTTAAAGCCTGGGTGAATAATGTCGGCAATCCAAAAAGCGGCTAAGCCGCCAATCACCATGATAATTGGGCTTGGTAATCTTATTTTTTTCATAACACAAGTATCGGCAGTGGTGGAGGGTTCTTTAATTTAAAACATATGAACGGAATTATCCTGAAAATTGACCCAGAGTTGATCACCTAATGAAATATTCAATTCAGTATAGGCTTGTAAAGAAATAATAACCTGAAATAATTCACCAGCCATAACACTGACTCTTATTTTTCCCATTTCATCTGCAATGGCAGTAACACGCCCTTGATATTGGTTTTGTATACTGGAAACCATAGCTGATTTTGATAGTACAATTTCACCTGGATCTATAGACACATGCAGATAATCCTCTTGCTGATCAGCGAGTGATATTTGAATTCTTCCTGTATCAAATAATTGGTTTTTAATTGAGCCATGAAATAAGTTAATTAAGGGCGTGCTAACGACTTTTCCATTTATTAATGAAATAACATCATCGGCGATAGCAAGGCCTTGCAAGCGGTTATGGGTGCTGAAGATTAACGTTTTATTGTGTTCTTTTACATAGCGATGAATGAAGTTTTCTAATAATTGTTCGCTATTATGGTCAAGATAGCTAAACGGCTCATCCATTAAAAGTACATCAGGGTTGGTAATAATGGCACGGGCTAAAGCAAGCTTTTGTTGTTCTCCACCTGATAATGATTTGGCCTGTTGTTGGCTTAGATGGGTAATTCCCAATTCTTCCAGGGCGGTTTGTATTTTTTCCGGACGGTTATCACTAATCTTTTGAAATTTCAGAGGTTTTGTCAGATTATCGATAACAGTCCCTCTTAACATATAAGGTTTTTGAGGTAAAAATGCAATCCGTTTGCTAAAACTATTCGCTTTTCCTTGTGTTGAACACTGAGAGAAAAAAAGAAGCTGTCCTTGCTGATTTTTTTGCAAAAAAGCCAATAAATTAAGCAGAGTGCTTTTCCCGCAACCATTTGGTCCAATTAAGGCGGTGATTTTATTGGCCTGGATTGATAACTCGTCTATGGATAAGGCGATAGTCTTATCATAACTAAAGCGCACATTGCTTAATTGGTAGGCGGGAGTCATAGATTAATGGGCTCGGCTCTATACTGTTTTAGTAACTGCTTAAAAACTAAAGGGTCTTTTTCTAATGTTAGTTCACCTGCTTTAGGGTTAAGTTGGTGCTCAACTCTTGATAGCCAGAAACGTAACGCTGCAAGTCGAAAGAAGGCCGTTATATGTTTTTTTTCATTATCGGTTAACTGTCTAATTATCTGGTAACCCGATATAAATGCTGTAAGCTTTTGATGATCAAGCACGCCATTAACCACACACCAATCGTTGCCAGTCACAGCAATATCAAATAAAAAACAGTCATTACAGGCGTTATAGAAATCTAAGATACCACTGATATGGCCTTGATTGAATAACACATTATCTTTGAATAAATCGGCATGAATAATCCCCTTAGGTATATCGGGCAGACCATAGCTTGATTGATAATTTAATTCGGCTTGCAATAAATCAATATCTGCTTCAGCTAACTGGGTTTTAATTTGCTTAAAAAGTTGCTGGCAGCCCGAGATGTTTTTAGCGTTTTGTTTATAAAACTCAGTTGATGAACTCAATAGATGTAATTTAGCAAGATATATACCTATTTCAGAGCATTGACTGGCTGTTGGAGCGTCTATGGATTGCCCTGGCAAGCAACTAAAAAGTGTTGCAGGCTTATCTGCCAAATTGTTAATAAAGCGACTTTGTTTGCAAGCATAGGGTTCTGGTGCAGGAAAGCCCGATTGGTTAAGCTGTTTTATTAAGCTTAAATATGCAGGTAGTTCTTGCGAAGATAAGGACTCAAAAAGGGTGAGGATATAATCGCCCCTGGTTGTAGTTACCCTGTAATTAGTGTTTTCTATCCCTGCCTGAATACCTGAAAACTGTATTAAGCGACCGAGGGTATATTGTTGTAAAAATTGTTCTAATTGCTGAAGATTTATAGGGGTGTATACGGACATAAGTTGTTGAGCTAGGATTATAGCGGCATAGAAGACGCTATTATACTAAGCCCGAATAGGATGTGCTGAACAACGTGAAGCGCATTATTCATGATTGATGCGCCTCCTGCCCGTCGGCACATCCTATTAATGGAGATCCTTTTAAGAAATATAAAATTGACGCATCATGCCTAAGTCTTCATGTTCTAAATTATGGCAATGGTATAGAAATAAACCTTTGAAGTCTTGAAAAGGTTTAATAATTTCAATCTCTTCTCCTGGCATAACCAGTACGGTATCTTTCCAGCCAGAATCAATAAAGCCATCTTTTACTGTCTCGTATTCATCTAAGCGCATACCCCCTGGTTTTCTGGAAATGATCTGATATTGCTGACCATGTAGATGAATCGGGTGAGCCATAGACAGCATCATGCCTCCGCCCATTCCACCACCGCCCATCATTCCCATGCCACCGCCTTTTTCCATACCGCCCATTTTCATTTCTTTTTTATCATCACCATGTTCTTCTTTTTTCATACCATGATCATGAAAGATTTTGATTTTTTTAATGGAACCGAGAGGGACTCTTTCAAAGTCCAGCACTCTATCCATGGAATATGATTTGCCATTTAACATGGGTCTCATTGGTTTCATGGAAATAGCGATAGGTAAGGGATCGTGAGCATTGTCCACATCACGTTCAGTTAAACGCTCAAATTTAACTAATCGTTTAGGCAATTTTGGGGAATCAGAAACTTTCTCTGTAACCTTGAAGCTGGTAATAGGAAACTTGGCACCTTGAGCTAAACCACCACCCATCATTCCCATACCCATGCCACCACTCATTCCTTTCATACCACCAGAGCCTTTTTTACTTTTCTCCACCATAGGCGGCATCGCTCCTGAATAAGGTAGACTGTAGAGTACAAGCTCAGAACCCACCGAGCGGCCACTAAAATCTAGCCATAAATCAAGGCGTTCTCCAGGTGCAAGCATAATATAAGGTCTTGTTTCTGGTTTTTCCAGTAAGGAACCATCAGTACCTATAGCTGTTAATGGTGTACCATCCTCCCAGCCTAATTTATAAATTCTGGAATTAGACCCATTAACCGCTCTAAAACGATAGGCTCTTGATTTAACAGAAAATTGAATGTTAGGTTTACCATTAACCAGAATAGTATCCCCCAAGAACCCATGCATACGGCCATGCATACCGTGCAAATATCTCAGTTGGTTACGCTTATTAAAGGTTCTATCTTGAATCACTAAAGGTAGGTCAAACTCTCCGGTAGGTAGATCTAGTTTCTTTTCTTCCTCATCAGTGACCGTGATCATCCCCGCTAAACCTTTATAAACCTGTTCTGCAGTTAACTCATGAGAATGGGAATGATAAAAGCTAGTTCCCGCCCGGTTCATGACTTCAAATTCATAAACAAACTGTTCACCTGGTTCAATGCTATACATTGGGTGCCCATCACTTTTTTGAGGCACATGCAGTCCATGCCAATGAACAATAGACGGTTCTGATAAGGCATTATTAAAATATATACGAACTTTTTGGCCCTTCTCAAGATTAATAATCGGGCCGAGGTAATTACCTTTTAAATGCTGTAAAGTTTGCTTCGGTCCTTTTATTAATTTGGCATAGTATTTTTGGACCTTGGTGTTCGGACCTGTTTTTAATATAGGCACCTTAGCACTACGGGCAGTCATTGCTATTTCTATATCCGGGTTAAAACCCTTGCTTGCAGAACTTTTGACTTGCCCCGGATTTGCTAATACGAGTCCAGGAAATGCAGCGCTTGTTAATCCTAAAGCTGAATGCTGTAAGAATTGACGTCTATTATTATTTTTTATTGACATAGTTCATCCTCTCAAATTAAACAGTTAGTATTTAATTAATTACTAAATATACGCTTTTTTGCAAGGATAACAACTATCAATTAACTGCTGGACTATCGTTTTTCTAATGAAATAAAGCTATAGCTAAAATCAACGGCTGGGTCATCTGAAACATTTACTCTAGACAGTTCGTTCCAATCATTCCTATCGATAGCAGGAAAAAAGGTATCGGCAGTAAAGGATTTGTTTATTTCAGTCAGATAAAGTTTATCCGCTAGCGGTAGAGCTGCCTGGTAAAAAGTTGCCCCACCAATAATAAAGATTTCATCTTCTTGCTGGCAGGATGCAATAGCCTCTTCAATGCTATTAAAAACTAAACAGCCGGGTTGTTGATAATTTTTGTTTCTACTAATGATTATATTTTTTCGTCCAGGCAAAGGACGCCCGATAGACTCAAAAGTTTTACGGCCCATTAATATCGGAGAACCCATGGTGATTTGCTTGAATTTCTTAAGATCTGCTGATAAATGCCAAGGCATTTCATTGTTTAGTCCAATCGCTCGATTGCTGGCCATGGCAACGATAAGTGATATTTTCATGTATAAGATGTCAGGGGTTGGTTACAATTTTTTTGACCAGTATATACAAAGGTATCACTAGTTAGTTAAAAAACTGCCAGCGATGGGCTTGTCAACTGTTCCATCTGCTTCAGTAAATTGAAAAGGAATTGAGACCAGCTCCATCCCCTTATTAATCTGCACAGCAAAGTGTAAATGCGGGCCAGATGAAAAACCGGTATTCCCTGAGTAGCCAATTAATTGTCCGGCAAACACTTTTAGCCCGGTATAGACTTGTGCTGTTTCTAGCGCCAGATGAGCATAAACGGCCATACTTCCATCTTCATGTAAAATGCGGATACTGTTTGCCCGTGTCTTATATGCTTGCTTGGTACCACCACGATAAAAATCATTGTTAACCTCTATTACTATACCTGACCTGGCGGCATAGATAGGCGTATTGACAGGCATAACCAAATCTACTGCAAATTTATTTTGTTTATCAGTATGGCTGAATTTACCATCAAAAGCCTGAGAGACAGGAAAGCTCGCATTTTTTGCAAAGGGAGGTAGATAAACGGCTTCAGGATCATGATCTGCCAGAGGGGAACCCAATATATAACGATAGCTTAAGGAATAACGCCATGACTTGTTTTTATCAATACCTGTCATCTGAAATAAAATGGCAGATCGCCCAGGGTTAACAATAAAACGTTTTGGCAAGGCGGGGCTTGCAACAACATTTTGTGGCTGAATCAGGGAAAACTCAATTTCAACAGGCACTTGGTAATGATTGATTACAAAATATTCAGGCTTATGTTTATCACCTGTTTTTTCTAACCAGATATAGCGTTTATTTGCTGCTTTTAATTGCCTTATTTCTACCGGGCGTGTTGTTTGTGGCGGCTTATCCGAATAATGCCAGAGCCCTTGCAGGTCCTTATATTTGTATAGTTTTTTTGCCAGTAATGGCTGACAGAAAAAACTGGCTATCAGTAGAGCGATAAATATTCTCATTTACTTGGCATATCAGAAAGACTTTACTCGGGTTATAATGAAAAGATATATTTAACAGCTATTTCTTCCCTGGCCTGTTTAGGCCTATATTCTTTTATATGGCTGAATTTGAAGTTCGTGTTAAGTATATATTCATAAACTATATTTAATAATAGACGATTTTTATTGGCCATTTTTTGCATTGGATAATTTAATGCCTGATTCAGAAACAATGTGTCTTTGCGGTAGTCACTGCGAATACTCTTTATGTTGTGAACCCTTTCATAATCATGAGAAAACAGCAGCTACAGCAGAGGCTTTAATGCGCTCACGCTTTACTGCCTATGGCAATAAAAATGAAGCTTATCTGTTAGATACCTGGGATGCAGCTAAACGCCCTGAAACAATCGACTTTTCTAAAGAAGAAGCTGTCTGGACAAATCTTGAGATTGTCAAAACCAAAAAAGGGGGTGAAAAAGATAGCAAAGGTATCGTTGAATTTAAAGCTTATTACACGCTAGAAAATGAGCCGTATGTAATGAACGAAATTAGTCGATTTATAAAAAAATCGGGGCGCTGGTTTTATTTAGATGGCCTGGTTAAATCTGTTGCTAAAGCCGGACAACAAGTGAATGAAGGGAAAAATGCCCCCTGTTCTTGTGGTAGTGGTAAAAAATTTAAACGCTGTTGCGGTAAATAAATATGATCATCATTTTAAGAAGAATCCCGGAAAACACTAAAAAAAGTGAGCTTATCGAGTTTATATCACCCGCTTTAAAAGGGGGTATTTTAAAAAAAACAGGCCATATTGAATATATTAAAATCCTGACCTTAAAAGACACTCAAAGGAAGACCATTGAGCATCATGGCCTGGTAACGATTGATTCTGATGCCGCGGCAAAAAGAGCCATTAAACAACTAAATAGAAAACCATTTAAAAATAGAAATATTACGGTTAGGGAATATTTCTATCGTTCCTGGCACAATGATCCCAGAGTGAATATGGGACAATGGAATGATGAACTTAAAGAGAAGCGTAAGGGAAATAGACGACGCGCCAGGCTTGAGATAGTTACAGAAGAGTCAATCAAATTTAGCAGCAAACAAGAAGATCATCACAAACTATAAACCATGCTAAATCAATTGTTCTAACAAAGACGCTAATTTTTTTAATTGCCTATTTTTTTCTAGGCGGTGAGAGATAATAATACTCCTTAATTCCATTAGTGCTTCATTAAAATCATCATTAACGACTAAGTAATTAAATTCGTCACAGTGACTCATTTCCTCTACGGCATCCTGCATCCTGCGTTCGATAATATCTTTGCTGTCTTGCCCTCTATTTTCTAGTCGCTGTTGTAAAACGTCTATTGATGGCGGCAAAATAAAAACTGATAAGCAATCGGGACGCATTTTTCGCACTTGCTGAGCACCTTGCCAGTCAATTTCTAAAATAACATCAATCCCATTGTCCAAATAATAGTCTACTGACTGTTCCGCAGTACCATAAAAATTATCAAACACCTGAGCATGCTCAAGAAAAGCATTTTCAGAGATCATTTGCTTAAATTCAGCGACTGTAGAAAAAAAATAATCTTTACCATGTACCTCACCTTCTCGCATTTGACGAGTCGTATGAGAAATAGAGACCGATAACTGGTCTAAATCAGAGATTAATTGCTTAACCAGGCTTGTTTTCCCTGCACCCGACGGGGCTGAAATAATATAGAGTTTACCTTTGTCCATTTTAATACCTTATTCAATATTTTGAATTTGTTCGCGCATTTGTTCAATTAACACTTTGAGGTCAATTGAAATTTGCGTCATTGCTTTATCCGCAGATTTTGAGCCTAAAGTATTTGCTTCCCTATTCATTTCTTGCATTAGAAAATCGAGACGTCTACCAATAGGTTCCTGTTTAGTTAATACATTTAGAACCTCATTAACATGAGTGTCTAAACGATCGAGCTCTTCCGCAACATCCAGTTTTTGAGCTAGAAACACCATTTCCTGTTCCAGCCTGTCAAAGTCTGGGTCTTCAACCAACTCGGAAAGTCGTGTTTTAATTTTTGTACGAATACCTGCCAGTACCTGAGGTAATAATTCATTTGCAGCTTCAACTAATTGCTGTATTTTTTGGCAGCGCTTCTCAATAAGAACAGCAAGTTGCGAGCCTTCTTGTTCTCTGGCCGCTACCAGTTTTTTAAGAGAATCTTTAACTAAACTGTTTATGCCTGCTAACAACAGATCTTTATTGGTTTCAGCTTCTTGCTGGATACCCGGGTAATTTAAAACATCAAATGCGGTAAAAGGTTGTCCGTTATGCATCAGATCTTCAATTTGAGAGGTCGCACTCAATAATGCTTTAACGGCTTCTTCATTAATACTAATCAGCTGCTGCTGATTTGGCTGTTTTTTATAGTTTAGTGAACATTCAATTTTTCCTCGGCTGAGGCGTTCGCTTATTGCTGATCTAATATCAGGTTCAGAAAACCGTAACCTTTCTGGTAGTTTAAGTGTAATATCACAATACCTATGATTGACTGAGCGCAGTTCACAAGTGACCTTCAAATTTTCTATTTCTAGTTCATCACTAGCAAAAGCCGTCATACTCTTTATCATTTTTTAACCTATACTAAAGTTACTCAACGGTAATATTAAAATATCCATGACTGAATATTACGATCCTGAAACCTATCCAAAAAAATGGAATTACCTTCAATCGGGCACTATTATAGACCAGTATATGATTGAACGGGAACTGGCTCATGGTGGCTTTAGTTCTGTCTATCTAGCCCGACAGCTAAAAGATCAGGTGCAAGTAGCCATTAAGGAGTATTTGCCACGGAAATTTGCACATCGTACCTGGAATAACGTGGTTACACCGAATAGTGATGAAACTAAATTACTATTTTTAAAAGGACGTGCTCTTTTTTTTGAGGAAGCCAAAGTCTTAGCCAAGTTAAAACATCATAATATTGTAGATGTCATCAACTTTTTTCAAGCCAATGATACGGTTTACATGGTGATGACTTATGACTATGGAGTTGCTCTGGATAAAGTAATTTCCAACAAGAGCATTCCAAAAACGGAACAATTAATTATTTCGGTTTTTTATGCTTTATTGCAGGGAATAGATATTATTCATCAGCAAAGCATGGTTCATCTGGATATTAAGCCCGCTAATATTTTAATTCGTCCAAATTTTGATCCTTTATTACTTGATTTTGGTGCCATAAGAGAATTCCCTCGAAGCACCCGGCCTCATCAAACTAAAGTATTAACTAACGGCTTTTCGCCCGTAGAACAATATTCTGCAACAGGGGACCTTGGGCCATGGTCGGATCTTTATGCAATAGGCGCAAGTATGCGTTGCTGTTTGGACGAAAAAATACCACCCCCAGCGCCAGACAGGGAAAGCAAAGACACGATGACACCTGCTGTTAAAGCCCACAAGAAAAAATACCCTGAATATCTATTAAAAGCAATTGACTGGGCAATGAAAATTGAAGCAGAGAACAGACCTCAGTCCGTTAAAGAATTACAACAAGCTTTATTAAATAACAACTAAATGGGTAGCTACACAGCGTATATTTTCTGTGGGTATAGGATGTTGATTGATCAGGCTTCTGCAACAGGATGTTGCAGCAGAGCTTACAGGGACGTATTTACACGTCCTTATAAATCAATATCCTATACCGTCAACCCCAAACTAGCTGAGTAGCTACCTAAATTGAATTATTAAAAAGGGACGAA
>Ga0209184_1001572_pt1 | contig 14286 bp, 25 predicted proteins | sample EN8Hudsemesocosm_2_FD_184627 | JGI IMG/M metagenome (GOLD analysis project Ga0209184, IMG submission 184627) | Methane-oxidizing microbial communities from mesocosms in the Hudson Canyon - EN8C Hudson Canyon (SPAdes) (version 2) | ecosystem: Environmental > Aquatic > Marine > Cold seeps | place... | reverse complement strand
AGCCACATACAACATGAACACAACTAAACTTGGAGCTAGCTACGGAGAAGGTACTGATGATCTGGACGACAATGATACCGATCTATCAATGCTGTTTTTACACTGCAAAACAACTGAAGCATTGACGATAATGGTGGAATTACAAGCATATAGTAATGAGGTTGCAAATAATGATTATAATGCCTTAATCGTTGGATCACAGTTTACGTTCTGATATAGGTTTATATCGTATATGGGGTAGGCATTAGTCTTGTGGTGTCAATAGTTCGTACTTACTGTAATAAAAGTAGCGCTAAAGGCACCCTCATTTATAAACAACTGAAGCTAATAATTACGCTAAACTATCAATCATTTGCAAAAGCGATTTTGTTAAGCGTACCTGATTAGATGGGCGCTCTGAAATTTTTAACGCCTGCGATAAAGGGCCGAGCTGCGAAGGTCCAGCCCACAGGCTCTTTTGTGGGCTGTCTTTGATTTGCTGGTTATATGCTTATTTTGGATGTTGTTTATAGCCACTTAATTAACCAACCAGATTCTTCGAAGAAACCCTGAAGCTCAGATAAAGAACCTACCCAACTATCGAAAGTTTCTGCATTTGGATTGCTTAATTTTTTGCCTGTGATAATTAAATAACCACCCGTATTAGCTGAATCATCGAGCACTCTAACTTGTTGGCCTTGATCATCACCTTGATCAATTAATCCTATTCTTCCGACTTCTATCATCCTTGCTTCTCAATACACATTACGGAGTCCACTGGAGCTGTTGGTTATAACTCACTCTTCTTTTTGACTGTAGTTCGTGAAATTTTATCATGGAAAAACAATCGCTCTTTATTGAACAGTGGATATAACAAACCTAGACCTCCGGGTAGTATCGCTAGAAATTTAACAAGATTGCGTTTAACAGAAGAAGCCATAGATAGCTCACTGTGGTCCGCAGTCACAACTTTTATGCCTAAGATAGCTTTACCTATTGAGTTTCTATTACCAGAACTTTCAAAGATAACAAAATAAATGATACAAAGAATACATGATAATTCACGTATTATATTTCGTTGCTCAAGAAAGGCTTTGCGAATTTCATAGTCTCTCGGAGAGTCCATAAACCTTAGGACAGTCTCATCAAACCCTTGGTAAAACCAAAAAAAAGTTGCACACAAAAAAGTTATTGGAATAACGTCGAGCAAGAAAGCTAAAAACCTACGATAAAACATAATCTCCCTCGAGGGTTATAACTCTTTTAGCTAAATAGCGTGCGTCTAGCACGTCCAGTGGAGGCCGTCTTTTCGGCCATAACGCATTTCAGCGTATTGTTATGTGCCTAAGCATCAATCAAGAACTCTAGTGCTTTGGAAGATTTAGTAGGCATAATTTCAGTTATTTCATAGCTTGCTAAGTTCTCTTTCTTAAATGGATCTAGTGCTAGTATCCGATTTAATTCTTCTCGATTCTCTACTGTAGCGATGATAACACCACCCGTACGAGGTTCTTTACGACCAGATAGCTGGAAATTCCCAATACTATATTGTCTATCCAAAAATTCGACATGCTCTGGAATTAATAGATCAATCTTTTCCAGCGAGGATGTATAGGTAATTGAAACTATAAACAAAGCGATTCCTTTTTAGAGATAGTGCGCACATAGACATAATGGGCCGAGCTGCGTAGCAGCGAAGGTTTAGCCAGCTCGCTAGCGATCAGTGATGTACTTATGTTTCTTTGCTCTTGTGTGTAAGTTCATCTGCATGTTGTTCCCAGTTTTGCCCATCAAATTCGGTGACATTGATTGATACAGGCTCAGTGTCTATGCAATTGACATTTATATCAATGCCATCTGGGTTTGAGCGTGGAGTGTAGAATGGTTTAACACCGCATGATTTGCAAAAAGTATGTTTCGCTATTCCTGAACCGAATGTATAAGTTGAAATCGATTGCGCGCCAGATAATAGTTTAAACTTGCTCAATGGAACGATTAAATGCAAGAAACCAGACTTTGAACAGATTGAACAATTACAACGATCAGCCTCGATATTTTCAGGAGCTTCAACCTCAAACGTTATAGCCCGACAATGACAACTTCCTTGATAAATCACCTATTTCTCCTAGAAATATAACGCCTACCATAAAAGGCGGCATGAAATGCTCTCCGGCCCACGTCTTTTTGAAGACTAAGCCGGCTTTTCTTCGCTGACAAGCATGTCTATGTATTTTTCAAATCGCCTCTGTCTGGTTTCGGGTTTCTTCGCACTGGTCAATCCGTACGCGATAACATAATGACTCGACTTAGTGAGCGTTTCAAAAAATTCTTTCGCCTTCGGCTTGCTATCTAGTGCTGCGAGGAAATCCGGCGGCACTTTCATTTCACTTGCCGCATAGGCGTTCTCCCACCGACCGTCTGCTTTGGCGGCACGAACGTGCACGAGTCCTGACTCCGTCATCCGGCCCTCGTTAATCAAACGCTCCACATGCTCTCTGTTCCTTTTTGACCAGTTGCTTCGCGCTTTTCTTGGAGTGACCCGCTGGAGATAGGCTTGGTCATCGATTGACTTCTTGACGCCATCGATCCAGCCCCAGCACAGCATTTCAATCACGACATCGTCCCAAGTCACGCTCGGAATCCCAGTCTTTAGCTTAAATATCTTCACCCACAGTTCACTTTCGATGGCGTGATTCACCTTAAGCCATCGGCCAAGGTCTTTCGACGATGCAAAGGTCATAATTCTCGCTGGATCGGGTTCAGGCATAAAACTAGATTCTCTTCGGCATAACGCCGCGCTAAGTGGAAAAATATAATGGCATTTTTTTGCGTGTTTTTGCAAAAAAGATGACAGCATATTTTGTCCATTTGAGCAGTTTATAAATTATTTAATTGGTATGGGGTATCAAAATCTAAAGAAGTTGGTCGTGATAGACAAATAGTTATTTCTTCCACATTTCGGACAGTGCCGTTTACTACCTCAAGATTAAATCTATCTTCTTGATAATGTTCACCCTCACATGTCTCATTAATATTTTCACGCCCAAAATATAAAACTTGATTATCAACATACACAACATCTAATTTTTTTAATGTGAAATCATCATATATATATGTAATGTCTAGATTATTTGCAGTCACACCACTAGGCATTGTAATGCTTGGGCCTACTGAATAAATACCAAATTCACTACTAGGCTCTGCACCATTCCTGTTCTCTAATATTTTGGTGAATTCTCCATTTTCAAAAGACCAGACAAACTCCAATACATAACCCGACCGTACTTGAGGTCCAGACCTCCATACACCATCAATGGAAACATCTTCACTTTCGTTAGTAGATGTTCCTGATGAGCAACCATTTAACAAATACATAAGCGCAATAAGCACTAAGACTATGTAATTATTCATACCTTTCCTTGAGTTTTAACGCCTGACACATTTGCAGTTTTAAGGTTTGGCGTGTTTTTGCCAAAGTTTAAAGCTATAGAATGGTGCTATTGGTTAGGGCACGATGTCTACCATGGCCATTGAATATTGACGCTTTGCACCATGCCCTAATTTTTTTCTTGATGTTTTTACTGCACTTAATAGGGTTTATTTCTTCATTATTATTGACTCTATTCGCATAAATCTTTGTACATCATAGTTGCGGTATCAGTAAGAAGATAAAAACCTTTTACGCCCGAGTTAATGGCTTGTTCCTCGACTGATTTGAAAATTTTCTCCGCTCCCCCTAAGCCTTTGTGACTAGTTTTAACAGCAAATGATCGTAAAAGCGCATATTCTTTAGATGTCTCGTAGCCGCCAACACCAATAATTTCGTTAGACTCTTTAGCCACAATAAAATTTATAAGATGATCCTTGAAATCACCTGCTGGTAATCCGTAAGACTCTAACAGATCCTTGATTGCATATAGATCAGAGTGTATTGCCTGTTCATATTCCATATGATTGATCCTATACGTAATGAGCCATAACGCCGTCGTCAAAGTCAGATTGCACGACCTTGTTAGGCCATTGATTCATAGAGCTCTGCCTTTGTGAATAGACCGTTAGCAAAGCTCTGCTTTTTACCAACTTTGCTAAATCCGTTTAATTCCATAACAGTACAGGTTACCGTGCCAACGAACTGTTTTTCGTGATGCGACAGAGGTTGAATATCATTATTTTCAATTGCTTGCCTTAGAATTGGCTCATAAACAGTAACTGGTGAATTGCCTGTCCTACGTACAGTTACCAAAGCATCATTAATTTCTTCTGGTGTTGTTAGAATCTCAAAAATTCTTGCTTTCTGTGGCGTATTACAAAGGGATCTAGGATATCTAGCTTCATGATCTGAAACGGTTGGCTGCACTATAACTCTCGTAACATTTACATCCGGCATAACAATTCTCCTGTTTGAATAAACAAACTATAGCCTCAATAAGGGCAACAAACAAGAGGGCTTATAATAAGAACACTTAAATTATTTGCACAATCTCCCAGGGGCCAAGACAGAATGACTCCCACTAGAGTGCTGACGATTAAAACTGCTCGACAACGAACTGACACATCAAGAGAAGTAAGTTCAAAAAGAAAAAAGCTCTGGCCGTGCAATCGACAGGAATTTGTACGTTTATCTTGACGTGGGGAGTCATACCAACGCCTCAAACACCGGCATGGGTGAATTGGTGGCTTTTTTGCGGAACGCATAAAAGATAACAGTTTACACATGTCCTCGTGCTTTGACTTGTTAACCGAACACTAAACACAACCACTATACTCTTCTGTGGAAATCTCTCTTTGCTTAGTTATAGTTCCGTTATAATCAACATATAATAAATCTTCACCTCTTGTGCCACATAAATTATCCCAACCTACAACGACAAGATAACCTCCTCCCACTTCTTGGTAGAACTTTGCATTATAACTTTGAGCCCATAGCCAAAAATGCAGCTCAGCAACAGTATCTATATTACCAAAATGCGCTAGGAGATCTGAATCAGAAGAGATTACAACTGCTGAATCACCTAGGATAGATACTCCATAAATTGGGCAATAACTTGGCTGACACTGCGAAGAAAACCCATATTCCGAATCAGCTTGGTTGAGGCTATCTTTTTGTTGAACTGTTAAAGCCTCTAGCGCAATTTCATCAAAGCTAAATAGCAGGTCATCTTCATATGAATATCCGATACTATCTCGCCATTCACTTTGAGGAAGAGAACCTCTTCTTGCTTCCCAGTACGCTACATCAGATGGAAGATCAAAATCAGATAACAAATAACTAGATAATTTTTCAAACTCAAGATGTGGTAATGACCCTGGAGAATCATCGGATTTGTTCTCACTACATCCCAATTGAAAGAAACTTAAAATCACTATATAGAATATACTTAATCGCATTTACGACTCCATTCGGTTAACGCTCAGCTAAGTGGAGAAGTGCGCAGCACTTTGTCCCGCTTGAGCGCCTTGTTATGCATTTTTACGCACTACAGTTAAATTAAAGCCTTCATCAGAATTGGGCTCAACGAAATACTTTGTAACATGCTCAAACACTTCTTGAGTGTCAGTTTCCGCTCGCTCCGGTTGCTCGATACGCCGCTTCTCAATCTGTTTTAGGCAATCTTCGTTTTCAAGTTCGATATATACCAAGTTGTGTGGTGCTTCAATCTCTGTGAAAATTTCCCTGAACCAATCTCTTTGTGAAATGGTATTTGCAGGAAAGTCCATCACTACATCTGTACCCGTACTTAGAATTGATTGAACAAGTTTCTTTATTTGAGGCTTCAATATATTGGAGTACTCAATATAACTATCTAGAGATCTAACCTTATTAGGGAATATTGACTCAAGCCATTCATCTTCTGAGAGCAACACGGCATTTCGATCCTTTGCTATAGCACTGGAATTTGTGGATTTCCCTGCGCCCATTTTTCCGCAGAAAAAAGTAAGTACTCCTGTATTCATCATCACTCTCTATTCTATTGCATAACGCACGCCCGCCAGCAACGACGAGCGAGCCTTCGTCTAGCCAACGTTTCTTTGTTGATCGATGTTGGCTGGCCTTGTTAGCTACTTTTTATTGATGACTATTGTAGTTGCAATAAAGTCTCCTGCTCTTTGACGCCCTTCAAGGAAAATTAAAATAGAATCAAAGATGCCTAAGAAAGGAGTTGTTACATTTCTGAGCATGGACTGCACTAAAGTGCAGTGTTTACCAGTTTCTTTGTGTATGACAGACATATTCAAAATCTTTTTTCCCAGGCTTTGTCCATGAGGCAAAGCATCAGAAAACAGATAGTATGATACTGGTGCAATTAATACAGCCACATCGGCTAACGCGCCACTAGCATTCAAAATACTTTTAACCAAATAAATAGATAACGCTAATAGTCCTAATGTAATTAGAGTGTCAATGAACTGACCTTGGAATCTTTTTCCTGGCTTAGCAAAATCAACACTGAAGTATTCACTTTTTTTATCTTTGTTTACAGACTCTGAATTTGTCTGAACGTCATGTTCCATATTGTTTTTCCTTAGTTGTAGCTAACGCCCTGCGTATGAACGAGGTGCGCAGCGAACGAGTCCAACCCAGCGTCTTTTTCTGGGGCGAGGCAGGCTACACTTGTTAGCACTGCTTAAATACGGACTATCCATTTATACACTGCAATGTTTTTAAAGACACTTCTATAGCCTTGGCATCAAGTTCAGATGTGGAGGTATTTACAAGAACATTGATATCTTCCTTGGATAAACACCGCTCAAGACCCTCTTCAAATTTTTTTAAACATTTTGGGGCGCTGTCACATGATGACTTTAGACCTTGTTCAATTCCGAATCGCATTGAAGAATATTCAAAACCTTCATCAGAACAACCAGAAGCAAGTGATACTAGTACCAAAATTATAATTTTTACTTTCATCTATGAGATACCTGAAATAGTGCTAACGCTTAGCTAAACAGCAAAAGGCTCTGGCGGTGTTTTTGCGTGTTTTGCGAAAAAGGTGTCGGCATTACGGAGTCCGTGTTGAACGCTTTGTTAGGCATTTGGAATATAAATAACAACCTAAGAAACACCCAATGATAAAGAACAAAGGCCATTGAACAAATAAAAGAAAACTAAATAACTCAGACTCACCATCAGGGCCTGGCTCAATATTATTTAATGAGGCATATAAATCACTAAGATATGGCGTTAAAAGAAAGCTTAATAAAAATACACTTATTAAACCGACTATAACTGAAATAGTGTATTTCATTGACTGGTTTCCCAAAACCAAATTTCTTTTGATTCTTCGAAGTCTGAAAAGCGATCAGTTATTGAATGTAAGCCAAAAGACCCAAACCTTAGATTTATTCTGACCCAAGAAGTTAAATCAGTAATTCTACTTCCATTCCAGATATCTATATGATCACCAGACCGATTTCTAAAGGACTCTTGATTACCTGAGGTTGTCCTTTGCCAATAGTCTTTAAAAAATATAATGCCTTTTTTACCTGACAATTCAGTGGAATATGATTTGGGTGAAACTTTGATCGCAGGCTTAAGACCCGATAAATTTATTTTTGATGAGCCATTAGCAAGTTCTTCCGCTCTTATTACATGACCCTCAGATTTTTTATGTCCATGCCAACAATGAACAGCACCGGGAATAGAAGTGGTTTTTATGCCACACTTAGTTAATGAAACACCGACTCGAATAGCACATTGATTAGCAAAATTTTTCTTTCCATTTGTTGTGCAAGGATCAGTGTCTCCACTAATCGTAGGGTGATTTTCCCATAAAGATTTAAAAGTAATCATTATTCATTCCTTGATTAAAGATTACGTACATTTTCTATTAAAACTGACAATAACTCTATGAAATAGAGCAAATTCCTGGTTTATAATTTTGCCTAACGCCCGTATAAGCGGCGTTTTGTGAAGCGCATTTGTTCTGTTGTAATGGAAACAAAACAAATGCGCGTAGCAAAATGTCCGATTGATACGCTTGTTATGCATTTAAGTACACCATTAACCAATGGTAAGCCCCCATAAGACAAAGCACCACCACACCCGGCCAAAGTAGATATAATTGCAGCCAAAACTGTACCGGTTTAGCGTTTCTAGATGTAGGGGCTATACGCCCATACTGGGACGAACCCCCAACAAACACGCCCTTCTTAAGGGAAAAAAAGACCGCACAAATTATTGTGAAACAAAGAAATAAAAAAGAAATCGATTTTAACAAGCTCGAAGTCTTCAAGCTAAGAAAGGAGTCGTTACCTGACTCCATAGAAATAATTAATAACATAGAAACTAGCAACAAAGTCGCATTTATAAGCATCACGCTCTTCACCCGCGGGTAGCAATCAGTCACTTGTCTAAATTTACGTCTATTTTCTGAGTTAGTCATATGCATAACGCCCACAGCAGCGGAAAAATAGTGTGGCGGCCGTTTTGCGGTGTTTGCAAAACGGATGACGCACCAATTTTTCCGACTGCCTGAGATTGTCAGGCATGACCTTGCCCCTATGATGGATCATATATATCGAGACCGAGAAGAATACCGCGTTCACCTAGCGCTTGTAACGTGCTTGGCGATATTTCCAGGCCTTCGTTACCTTGCTCCATGAAAAGACCACAAAATAAGTCTATGTCGTAGCTGGATGCTAGCTCCTGCCAGACGTCAAGATCAGAGCTTAGTTGACCTAATATTTCCGAAACTTGTGCGTCAATCTTTTCAGGTTCGCACTCTCTTGCCTGAAGTCGCCACATGCCACTTTTCTGAACTACTTCGCGGCCACTTTTTGGCATAACCCTGACATCACCTTTAGAATTCTTCTGTGTGGGCTCACACCCAAGTCTGTCAGTAATTTTATCCGGATCGAGACTGTCTCCCATTATTCGAAGCGTGACTTTAGATCGACTTAATTGCGCCATACTTTTGATGCCTAACGCTTGGCACAACGGCGGAATAATTTGGCGGGGCTTTTTGCGTATCTTTGCAAAAAACGCGACAGATTATGAAGTCCGTTGGTGCTTTTGGTTATATTTTTTTAGTAAATTCCTGTTCAAAATCCAATATTGGATTCCACTCAATACAAATAGCATTTCTAACAGTGCCATTTTGCAGCTCGCCAGCCTCTTTACAATTCATTATGTCTTTATTGGCAGTATATAAAGAGTCATTACTCAAATATATATAGTCAATTACATCTAACTGATATTCAATATCAAGGTCTACTGGTAATACTTGTGTTGTAATTACCAACTTTGTAGCACTTACCCCACTTTCAGTTATGACATTATTACCAATACGAAAAGGTCTATTCTCTAAACGAAATACACTCACAGGTTCAAGACAATCACTATTGTAATTCCTATGCTCATAGATTAATTCTGAAGAGGTAAAAGTAATTGAGTGCTTGGTATTAACATAACCATAAGCTAACACACATTGAGAGGACTCCCATGTGGTACCAATAAGGCTTGTTACTACAGAGTCTTGTGAAGACGCAATCGAACTTCCGCCACTACCACCACAGCCTATTAAAATCAGGCTTAATAGACTAATGCTCCATATATTATTCACTACTTCTCCTTAAATATAACCTCTTGCTTTACGTGCGAGCGAAGCGAGTCCGCAAGAGCAACTGGTTATGTTTTGATTAATATTACAGCTAGATATGTAACCTTAGGTACAGAGCCAAAAGTATAAGGCTCACTATTAAGGCTGGTTTATGTAGCCAAAAGTACTGTTTTGAAGAAATATACTTTTTTACCGATACCGCTAATATGATACCAATAGCTAAAAAAACGAAGCCGTACCCTACTCCCAGAAGAAGACCCCAAACATACCCCTGCTCAATACCTTCAGTGATTATTTGATATTTAAAATAAACAGCACATAGAACAAGTAAGTATCCAAGGCATTCACTTTTAATAGCAGAAGATAACCTAAATCGTTGCCATCTGCTCATATCTACCCCTCAAAACATAACACCGCCATATAAGGGCGAGCAAAGCGAGTCCAGCCCACGGCCTTTTGTGGGCGATCTTTGATGGTCTTGTTAGAATAATACTCACTGTGACTCAACCTCTTGTTCAGTAGGTTCTCCGGACAAGAGTTCCTGTTGAAGCTTGAATATAAAAGAGAGCCTTACCGTTTTGTGATCTTTATTTTTGAATCTAATTTTATCAAAAGCATAGCTGCAAATACGTGCCTGCATAACAGAAACATCTGCTTTTTGATCTAATATTTCGCAGCTTTCTAGGTAACCACTTTCGTTATATTTGACTTCAAAGGTCACCTTGCCTTCGAACTCAGGAAGCTCTCGTAACTGCCTACGATACTCATATTTAACTCTTGGCTTAACTTGCTCAGAAAACTCCTCAAAATTACGTGCGTCATAATGAATTATGGTGCACCCACCAAAAGATATTATTACCAAAATAAATAGTATTATTGCTCTCATAAAAATTCTAACGCCTGCCAGCAACGGCGAGCGAAGCGAGTCCAGCGCAGCGTGTTTTTGCTGGGCGATGTTGACTGGCCTGGTTATATTTTTTTTGTATAGTAGTTTTCAAAATCAATTTCGGTTGGTCGCTGGTCACACACATAGGCTTCAGGAATATATCCCCCCCACCCACCAGAAATATCCACTCGAACATTACCTGGCTCACAATCTATTTCTCGACCAGTAACACCAAAATAGAGTATTTCAGAACTAAAATACACGAGGTCTTTAATGTTGTGCGTTAAATCACCAGGTTGCAAAACTACCGTTAAAATATCAACTTCTGTAGCCTCAACACCACTGGAAGTTGTTAGTTGCTCACCTAAAGTGAAAGGTCTTACTTCGGTAAATTCCCCAAATTGTTCAGTACAGTCGGCTTGAAAATCTAAGTATTTGAATATTAACTCAGAATCAGTAACTGTAAACGAATGCTTAGTATACAAATGTCCCATATGGCTTTCACACTTAGAAGACTCCCATTCATTAGTTTTTAAAATATCCAATAATTCTGAATCTGCATTCGGTGTTGAATTTTCACTCGTTGAGCATCCGCCAATAAATATGAAGAGTGACACTAATAAGAAGTTCCTTTCCACGATTTCTCCTAAATATAACGCCCAGCACAACCGCGAGTGATACTGTCACCTTTTGTGCGTTTTTTGCACAAAAGGTGACAGTATTACGGAGTCGGTTGGTGCTATTTGTTAGCTGTTTCTAATTTAGTTTTGACACCTGTGCCAGCTGCATCGATATAACCCCATGTCGTCATACCAACACCACTTTTGTATCTGACATTTATGACAGCATCAGCGCCGATTAACCTAGCTTTGTCTTTTAGAGCTTCGTCGGCTTGCTCTTTAGTTGGATTAGCATGGAAAAGTGTTAATTTTTTAATTGAAACATCTATAGGTGAAATAACGGTATAACCATTATCTGGCAAAGAACCCTCAGTAACTGTCACTGGACCATTATGAGCATACGTTGAACTATTTATATTTGAACTTGTTCTATAAGCTGCACAGCCTGATCCCATAGAAATTACTACTGCAACAACTGCATATTTCAGAAAACCGTTTTTCAATACTATCTCCTTGTGATTTGAATACTCTAATTACAGCTAACGCCAATATAATGGGCGCGCGGTTTTTTGCGCGTCCAGCCAGCTTTGCTGGCGATCATTGATATTCTTGTTAAGGCTGGGCATTTGGCACAGCTTTTTTAACAAACCAAGTAACCAAGCCCGATATAATAATTACTAAGCCCCAAAATAACGGAGCTAAACGCATATACATTGGAATGAAATCTCCACTAGCCCCCTTACAGGAAAAGCCAAAGTTGCTCCATTGACCACCTGCATCCATACAAACATCAACGCTAAAAAATGACACCAAGAAAACAGAACTAAATATGAATGTAATGAGCAATAGAAATATTTTCATGCTTGGAGCCTTAACGCCGCCATAAAGGGCGAGCGAAGCGAGTCCAGCCCACGGCCCTTTGTGGGCGATCTTTGATGGCCTTGTTTGTGCTCTTATTCCCAAACACATGGCTGGCTTCCTGTTGCACCAATGAAAGGCATTTGATCTGATTTATAGTGCCATGGTTGTTTTTGTTCATATATTTTTAAGCGACATTCCAACCAACTATTCCAAACTAAAAACTGAGGGTACTCTTTACTATCTAGTTTCAGAGTCTCAATTGCTTTATTCTGAACTTTTATTGCTTCATTAAACTCGCCGTTTTCTGCGTGTATGGCAGCAAGTGTGTCTAACGTAGATGCTCTTTCTGCCTCTTCATCGTCTTCTAATACTTTCTTGATCAGCTCCGATGCCAAAACTCCATCTCTAAAGCTTTCATCAGGATGCGTAGCTAGCCACCAAGCGTAGTGATGAGCTGCATATACATACCGGTCATGTTCAACAGCCCTTTCAAATAATAGTTTTGAAATTTTTAGATTCTTGTTAACGCCTTTACCAAATGCGTAGGTTTTCGCTAACAAACCTAACGAAGAGGAGTACTCAGAGTAGCGGTCTCCTCTTAATATATCTGTACCATGATGATCATTATCTGGATCGTCGTCATACAACATTATCCGTGCTTCAGCGAGAGGAATAAAATAATCTAGATATTGCTGCCATGGAGCGTGATCTATTTTTTTTGATAACTCGAAGTATTCTTTAGCTTTATCGATATCTCGTGGTATTTGATAATCCGATAAATATAGGAAACTAGCCATTACAGCAGCTGTCTTATCATCATCTTGATTTGCGGCAGCTTCAAAAAAAGGTAGAGCTTTTGCATATTCGTTCTCGTCGACTAAATCAAAACCTTTTCCACCTTGAGTAGTTGCACAACCCGATAGCTGGAACAAAAAAATTAAAGCTATCCATATCTTCTTATACATTACAACTTAGTACTCCATTATCAATAAATTTGTTGAACACTCTTTTCTCATAACGCCCTGCGAATGGGCGAGGAGCGCAGCGAACGAGTCCAACCCAGCGTTTCTTTGCTGGGTGATCATTGCGCAGTTGGTTAAGTGCTCTCATGAATATTGATACCCAATAATCCATGCTATGTTTGGCACTACAGAAAGCGCACCAAAGCCAATAAACATAATAAATCCTTCGAGCCCACGAGTTTTAATTAGATAGTATGGAAGCACTACAGGCCAAAATAAAAACACAAAATACCCATACTCAAAGGGCCAGTTTTTACCTTGCGCATCTTTTTGGCACCAAGTTGCTATAAGTACCATAAATATTAACGCCCATAAATTATAGATACTATCCGGAGATTCAGTTTCTTTAAATCCCATATAGAACTGCTGAAGCGTAAATAAACAGCTCAGAAAAACTATTGATAGGACTATATAGTTTTCTATTTTTTTCATACTATCCAAGAGCATTTAACGCCTTTATAAACGGCGCGCGTTTTTTTGCGCGTCCAATGTAGGACACGTGTTTTTGTGGCCGGAACGATGTTTGATAAACTTGTTATGTGCCATTTGCTACTTAATCTCACTGCCGACTATATAGGTATCAATATCCAGCTCTAAGTTCATCGCACTAAGCTTATGTAGTATACCGAGATCCAAATGAATGCCAGCGTTAGCACTAATATATTGATGCCGACAAATAGAGATGTACGCATTTGAATTTCCCACTAACTTAGACATAGCTTGCGATTCGCCCTCCAATCTTTCAAGTAGTTCGAGTAGCTTTTCTTCCAACCCAAACGCCTCATTTTCGTTTGGCTCGAATGATACGTAAGTTGATTTATACGGTACTTTGCCATTTTTCCTAATTTCACCCTTTGACCAACCAGATAGGGGCTCAAAAGGAAAAAGAACCGACAACTCATCGAAGCTTAAAATTTCAGATTTAGCAGCTAGGTAAACTCGGTGGCCCGACTCAATCCAGACCCATTCAACTTCAGGACTATCACAAATGGATAAATTCACTACGACATAGAACCGTTCGTCCTTTACGTGAAAATATACAGCTGCTGTTTTCGCTGTATCGTCGAACGCTACTCTAGCCACACGATGGCTTTCTTGGCTAACTTCTACCTCCATAACCTCAAGGTATTGTTTAGTTACCTCAAATTCAGGGGAAATCAGCTCTTGGATAGCTACTGAGACATATTTTTCTACATTTTTCATGCTACAAACTCAGCCTCAAACCCTTTTGCACATAGACATAATGACTCCCACTAGAGTGCTGACCTCAAATTTCTCGTGGGTTAGCAAAGCCAGAGCCATAATATAGTTTCTTACGCTATAAAATTGGAGGCCAGCACCATGAAAAAAGATAACAT
>Ga0209184_1001571_pt1 | contig 14288 bp, 11 predicted proteins | sample EN8Hudsemesocosm_2_FD_184627 | JGI IMG/M metagenome (GOLD analysis project Ga0209184, IMG submission 184627) | Methane-oxidizing microbial communities from mesocosms in the Hudson Canyon - EN8C Hudson Canyon (SPAdes) (version 2) | ecosystem: Environmental > Aquatic > Marine > Cold seeps | place... | reverse complement strand
ATATTTTCCAATGGCTGCAATTTAGATCTTGTCCTTTTTACCATTGAATAGGCAATATCTAATGCAAGCATTGGTTGATTCGGTACTTGCTTTAACAATTCCTGAGTTAAAAACCCCGTGCCGCAACCAATATCAAGTACCCGATCAGATGACTTTATCACTGAAAAATCCTGAATTAATTTCAGCCCAACTTTTCTTTGTAAACTTGCCAATTCATCATAGGAATTGGCCGCTGAAGAAAATGACTGCCTGACTTTATTTTTATCTATTGATAGCACTGCATTCATAGGCATTGTTTTATAAGCTCAATCACCTGCGATGGGTGAGATAAAAAAGGCACATGCCCCGCCCTTTCAATAATATTAACCCTAAGATCAGGTTTTATTTTTTTCATATATTGAGTCACTTCTACTGGCACTAGCGTATCTTTATCCCCCTGAATAATAGTAACAGGGCAAGCCAATGAAACGAATGCCTTACGCAAATCAGCCTGCTTTAAAATATTTAAACCCTGTTGCAAGGTTTTTTCATCAGGGGGGGGGCATTCTTTAACAGCGACCTTCAATTCCTTTAACAGACGTTTTCCATCCTCTAATTGATTTACCTGTAATGCCAAAAAGCGAATTAATGTCTGCTGACAGTTCAGTTGTAAATTATTTGCAAAATCTTCTAGCAATTCGGCTCTCATTCCTGCCCAGTCATCTTGTTTAACAAAGCGAGGATTACCAGCCAATAAAACAACAGAATTGATGCGCTGTGGATAACGCGCAGCTAATGCCAATGCTACCGTTGCCCCTAAAGACCAGCCAAGTACACAACAAGGCTCTTTTGGCATAACTTCAATTAATGCTTCCGTAATCTTTTCCAGATTATAAGGTTCAACTGTTTCACTTAAACCATGCCCAGGCAGGTCCAGACAAATCACCTGGTAATTTTGCGCTAGATTCTGAGCAAAGCCTCGCCATATTCCTGTATGCATCGCCCATCCATGTATTAAAACTATGGGCTGACCCTGACCAAAAACTTCTTTATGTATGGCTATCATATTGAAAGGGTATCCAAAGCCTCTAATAATCGATCAACATGCTGCAATTGATGATCAGCAGAAAAGGTAATTCTTAATCTTGCTTCGCCTTTGGCAACAGTGGGTGGGCGAATAGCGCCGACCAAAAAGCCTTTACTGAATAAAGCTTCGCTTATATCCACCGCGCGTTGACTTTCGCCAATTAAAAGAGGTTGTATTGCCGTATCTGATTGCATTAAAGGTAACCCTAGCTGGCTTGCTCCTGCACGAAAATGCTGGACCACCTGATTTAACTTTTCTCTGCGCCAGTTTTCAGCAACCACTAATTTAAGGCTAGTCCGCGTAGCTTCTGCAACTGCGGCTGGCATTGCGGTGGTAAACACATAGCTTCGGGCTTTTTGAATCAATATCTCAATTAAGTCATCAGAACCCGCAACGAATGCGCCAAAAGTACCAATAGCCTTGCCTAAGGTCCCCATTAATATAGGTACATCCTGCTGTGTTAAGCCCTTTTGCTGCACAATGCCCGCACCTGTTTCACCTAAAACACCGATACCATGTGCATCATCAACCATTAACCAGGCATTATTCTCTGCCGAAATCTTTGATAATTCAGCTAATGGCGCTAAATCACCATCCATACTGAAAACACCATCGCTTACGATTAAAGTACGTCCATCAATAGGCTTTAGTTTTCTACTCAAATCGCTCAAGTCATTATGAAGATAGCGCTTAAAACGAGCGCCTGATAACAATCCACCATCAAGTAATGAGGCATGATTTAAACGATCTTGAAAAACCTGATCACCTCGGCCAAGCAAAGCAGAAATGGTTCCCATATTTGCCATATAGCCTGTAGAAAATAACAAAGCTCTTTCTCGCCCGGTGAATTCAGCTAACTCTTCTTCTAAAGCATGATGGCTATGACTATGTCCGCAAATTAAATGGGCAGAACCGCTGCCCACGCCAGAATTATCAGCCGCTTTTTTAAACGACTGAATAAGCTGAGGATGATTAGCTAAACCCAAATAATCGTTACTACTAAAATTGATCAGTTGACGACCCTCAATTTTAATATTCACCCCTTGCGGAGAAGAAACAACGCGCCTGGAACGATAAAGGTTTTGTTGCTTTATCTGCTGCAGTTCATCCGCTAAATTAGCAAAACCTGTCACTATTATGCGTAGCTTGAACCACCTGAACGAATACCTAAACGTTCAAACAAGGCCAAATCATGATTACTCATTGGATTATCGGTGGTTAATAATTTATCACCATAAAAAATAGAGTTAGCACCTGCAAAAAAGCACATTGCCTGCATTTCATCAGACATTTCTTTTCGTCCAGCAGATAAACGCACCCGTGATTGCGGCATTAAAACTCTGGCAACAGCGATGGTTCTGATAAAAACAAGAGGATCTAATGATTCTGTATTATTTAAAGGTGTCCCTTCGACTTGAACCAGCATATTAATAGGGACACTTTCTGGATGCTTTGGAAGATTAGCCAGTTCGATTAATAAATTAGCTCTATCATCATCAGACTCGCCCATACCAACAATACCACCACAGCAGACATTGATACCTGAATCTCTCACTCTTTCCAGAGTATCTAGTCTATCTTGGTAGGTTCTAGTGGTAATCACTTCAGAATAATAATCTTCAGAGGTATCCAGGTTATGATTGTAATAATCCAGCCCACCTTCTTTTAAAGCCGTCGTTTGCTTATCTGTCAACATACCCAAGGTAACACAGGTCTCCATCCCTAAGGCTTTAACGCCCTGAACCATTTCAACAACACGCTCTATATCTTTATCTTTAGGACTGCGCCAGGCAGCACCCATACAAAAACGAGACGCGCCTTGGTCTTTAGCTTGTTGAGCAGATTTAATAACATCATCTACAGGCAATAATGCTTCTGGTGTTAAATCAGAATCATAACGGGCACTTTGTGGACAGTAACCACAGTCTTCAGAACAAGAGCCTGTTTTAATACTTAACAGGCTACTGACTTGAACCTCATTGGGATCAAAGTTTTCGCGGTGTATGCTCTGAGCTTTAAAAAGCAAATCATTAAATGGCAACGCATATAAGGCTTTCACCTCATCTAACTGCCAATCATTTCTTAATGCGGTAGCAACATTTAACTGTGCTTTCGATGATATTTGATCTATATTTGGATTTACTGACATTCGACTCATCTCATTGTTAGGTGGACACTTGTCAACCTAACTCAATAATTATGGTAAACAACTGGCTTAATATTATACAGCATTACTTGCTCCCGCCCACCTGCATCTTGTGTGGAAATGCTGGTTTTGATTATCAAGACATCTGTCAGGGCTGTTTTAATGACTTAAATAGAAACATTCACTGCTGTTACCGCTGCGCCGAATCCTTTGAAACGGCCAACATAGCGCCTCAATTATGTGGTCACTGTATTAGCCTCACACCAGCTTTTGATGAAACATACGCGCCTTTCAACTACCAAAGCAGCATCCGCCATCTAATTACTACCTTAAAATTCAATCGGCAATACAAGAATGCTCGCTTGCTTGCCATGCTGCTTGCAAACCATTTAAAGAAGACTGCAGAAATGCCTGAAGTTATTATTCCAGTCCCTTTACATAAACAGCGTTATCAACAACGGGGCTTTAATCAAACCTTTGAAATAGCAAAAACCTTATCCACACAGCTGCATATCCCTGTTAATACAAAGTCCTGTATCCGTCATCGAGACACACCGCATCAAATTGCTTTACCTGCTAAGCAACGGCATAAAAACATTAAAAATGCCTTTAAAATCCGCCAGCCCATCAAAGCCCAACATGTTGCTATTTTAGATGATGTGATGACTACAGGCTCTACAGTTAATGAACTAGCTAGAGTATTAAAAAAATCAGGGGTGAGTCGAGTAGATATCTGGGTTTGTGCCAGAGCATAACCGATAGAGTTAATGATAAATTATAAGCCACCCCCTTAAGACATTACTGACAACATCTACTATACTGAAGGCAACAAAAATAAAACTATTCTCAATTAATTTACTTTAAAAAATTTCCAATATGCTATTTCCTACCTCTTTTAAAAAAAAGAAAGCTTTAGTCGTAGATGATACCAATTCAATCAGAATGCTAACCCGCTCAATTCTGATGGACGCTGGCTTTAAATTCGTCGCCCAGGCAAAAAATGGCAACGAAGCATACAATATTATAAAGAATACACGAATAGACTTTGTTATTTGTGACTGGAATATGCCTGTTATGAATGGTTTAGAGTTATTCAAACTACTTCAAGGAGATCCTGAGCTTAAAAAGGTTGCTTTTATTATGCTAACCTCATCTTCTGAAAAAGAAAAAGTAAAAGAAGCTTTAGCCAGTGGCGTCACACACTATATATTAAAACCTTTTAACGCCGACACTCTTCTAAAAAATATATCGGAAATTCTACAAGAAATTGAAAATAGTTCGAGTAAAAAAGCCTAACGGGCTATCAATTGATCTCGTCAGCTTTTAATAGTAAACGTTCTTTTTGCCCACAGCATAAAAGATATTTGTCGCCTGTAACAAAGTGATATTTTCTATTTTTTACAATATAAACTCACTACGGGCAGGATCAGATCAAAAGTTTTCACACAAAGGCACAAAGCCACCAAGAAGAGCAATTTCTTTTCTTTGTGACTTTGTGTGAGTATTTCTTGCTCCCATCGTATTCGGTGGAAATACATACCGTGCTGTGACCCTTGATAGGTATGTGTTCCCACGCGGGAGCATCACTGCCATTAAGTTAAGGGAAATGTAGGCTGGGTTAGCGATAGCGTAACCCGGCAAGTCTTTGAAAAATGGTGGATAACGCTAGCGCTCATCCACCCTACAACAGATAACATCCGCTTAACTTAATGGCAGTGACGCGGGAACATGGGAACATGGGAACATGGGAACAAGATTAGCTAATTTTTTGCTAACCAGTGCTTTGTTAATAGCCATTTTAAATTAAGGCGAAAAGAGTCTATTTTAATTCCCCCCATCCATAGGTATCTACACAAGTATTAGCTGTATCTTCATCAAGAAAAAGAACCAAAAAGAACAAAGATAAGGCGTTGATTTTATTCTCCTCACCCCAACCCTCTCCATCAGGAGAGGACTTAAGAACAAAACGGAGAAAACACCTTATTGCTCGATTATCTCCGCCCTCCCAACAATGAGCCCATAATTCCCCGAATAATTTGCCTACCAAGCTGACTGCCGATACTTCTAGCAGCACTTTTTAGCAGCGCTTCACCTGCACTTTGCCGCGAACGCCCTGAAGATTTCCGCGTTTTAGCTTTTGACTGCTGCTTTGTTTCTACACCCTGCTGATCTGCCCGTTTTTTCAAAATTTCATAAGCTGATTCTCTATCTAAATCTTGATCATAACGATCTTTATAGGGTGAACGAGAGATTATCTCGTCTCTTTCATCTTTGCTAACCGGCCCCATTTGAGACTCGGGAGGCTTAATCAACACTCTTTCTACAACGGTTGGGCTGCCATCTTTATTAAGCACAGAGACCAACGCTTCCCCAGTCTGCAGTTCGGTAATAATCTGCTCCACATCCAACTTAGGATTACTGCGAAAAGTTTCTGCAACGGCTTTAATCACTTTCTTATCTTTAGGTGTATAAGCGCGTAAAGCATGCTGAATCTTTAAACCTAACTGACCTAAAATATCCTCTGGAATATCCAAAGGGCTTTGACTGATAAAGTACACACCCACACCTTTGGATCTTATTAAGCGTACGATTTGCTCAATTTTATCAACTAAAACACGAGGCGCCTGATCGAACAGCAAGTGCGCTTCGTCAAAAAACAAAACCAGTTTTGGTTTATCGGCATCACCGACTTCTGGCATATTTTCATAAAGTTCGGATAGTAGCCAGAGTAAAAACACCGAATATAGTCGTGGTGACTTTTGAGTTAATACTGTCGCATCCAGCAAACTAATTACACCATTACCTGAAAAATCAGTGCGACAAAAATCAGCCAATTGCACAGCGGGTTCACCAAAAAACTCACTGGCACCTTGCTCATCAAGGACTAATAGTCGGCGTTGTATTGCCCCAATACTAGAAGAGGAAATATTGCCGTATTCCGCTTTCAATTCTTTGGCATTTTCTCCCATCCAGTTGAGCATGGAACGAAAGTCTTTAAGATCTAATAATAACAAACCCTGGTCATCAGCAATCTTAAAACAACTGTATATCACGCCTGTTTGAGTATCATTCAACTCCAGCATATGACTGATCAGCAAAGGCCCTAGATCAGAGATAGTTGCTCTTAGCGGGTGGCCTTGATTAGCAAAAATATCCCAAAAAACAGTAGGGTTTGCCTGAAAATTAAAATCATTGATTTGTATATTTTCTATGCGCTCAGTAATTTTTTCATGTGCTCTGCCCTGTCTGGCTATACCTGATAAATCCCCTTTTATATCCGCTAAGAATACGGGTACACCTAGATGAGAATAAGATTCAGCCAGAATCTGTAAGGTAATCGTTTTCCCTGTGCCTGTTGCACCGGAAATAACGCCATGACGATTTCCCATAGCAACATCCATCACGACTTGCATACCGTCTTTACCACCGATTAATAATTCCTTAACTGCCATACATACTCTCCAGTCTTTAATTTTATGCAATTGTAGCAAAAAACCGCAGGCTATTTCACCTCACCAACTAACAAACAAAATCAGCTTATTCTTACAGTTATTATCGTAATAAATTGATCTAATTGAAAAAAAAGATTACTCTATATTAAAAAGAACAACAACTCACCCTAGCCCCTTTCTACGGTGAACATCAGTACTCACGCCTGTAATCCCTGTCTATGAATAAGTTTGAAGGCACGATTTTACCTAGATTGACCCCTGTAACCTGGCTTTATTCAGCTGGCCTGCTATACATCAGCTGTATATGTCTTAGTATTTGGTTCATCACTCAGCAACCTTATTTAGGCATTAAGTTAACAGAGTCTAATATAGGTAAAATGCTTACAGTCTCTGCCATTTATAGCAAAACGGCAGCAGAAAAATTAAACATTTCAGATAAGGTGAGCGAGATTACCGCTAGCGGCTTTGACAGCCAAAAACTTTCTGCTTTATCTATTATGGAGGAACCCGATAATTTTAAAACCTATTTACCCTATAACCAATTTGTAGAACATCATCAAAAACTTTATAAGATTCTCTCTCAATCAGTTATTTACCTAAAATTAGCTGATGGACGACAAATCTCAATCTCACCTCTGAATAGCCGCCCCATTAGTCATCTACCCTTCCAGTTCTGGGCATTAATCATCATTGCTGGTATTGGCTTTTATATAGGATTGTGGATATGGATTTTTCGCCGCGGGAAAATTGAAGCCCGTTTAATAGCCATTAGTGGTTTGGGGTTTATGGTGGGCGCTTGTTGCCTGGCAATTTATTCTAACCGAGAATTGACGATCAACCCCGAACACTACGCATTTTTAGCCAGCCTTAATCATTTAGGCAATATCACTTTTGCCTATTCATCTTTAATACTTCTTTATTATTATCCTAGCAAAATTGCCAACTTCCCCTTTGCTTTAATCGGTTACCTTGCTTTAGCTCTAGTCTGGTTAAATGAGACATTACAATGGCTGGAAATTCCTGTCCATACCTTTTACTTCTTACCTTATATTGCCTCATCAGCATTAGGCTTTCTATTAGGGCGCTGGCAATGGCTTAAACATAATCATAACCCTGTTGCCAGAGCATCAATCAGGTGGTTTTTATTGACTTTAACGCTGTGTATAGGATGTGCGCTAGCTCTGTACTTTATTCCAACCATGTTCAATGAAACGCCTTTATTACCTGTCTGGCTTGCTCAACTTATTATTTTGTCATTGTATGTTGGTTTAGTGCTGGGGGTTATTCAATATCGACTTTTTGATATTGAAAAATGGTGGTTTAATTGCTGGAGCTGGTTTTTATCTGGCTGCTTCGTTATTGCACTAGATCTGCTATTAATCTATTTATTCAGCATACACCCATTAAATTCCTTGAGTGTTGCCATTTTAATTACTACCTGGTGTTATTTCCCCTTAAGACACTGGTTTTGGGTCAATACCGTCCACCCTCACTGTTCCCGGATAGAAGAATTCTTTCCATTATTAACTCAATCTTACATTTCCAGCCCATCTATTCAGCATTTTGAGGACAGTTGGAGCGATATTTTGCATAAAATATATAAACCCTTATCACTACAACTAAGTCCGCATCCAGTCGAATCCGTTAGCATCAGTAACCATGGTTTAAGCATTATTCTCCCTGCTCTAAATAATGAGCAACATATTATAGTTTCGGGCATGGAAAAAGGGGGAAAGTTATTCAGCACCCATGATGTCCGCTTTATTGAATCAGCTTTGGATTATGCCCAGAATTGCATCAGCTGGAAGACATATAGAGAAGAAGGAGCAAACCAGGAAAGAGACCGAATTACCCGAGATCTTCACGATGATGTCGGAGCCCTTTTATTAACCCTGATTCATAAAGCAGAATCAGCTGAAAATGCTTTATTGGCTAAAAATGCTTTAAATGGTGTTAGAGACACCATATACACTTTACGCAATGATACTTATATGCCTTTTAACAGCATTTTGAACAGTTGGCGAGAAGAGATAAAACAACGTACAGATGCAGCTCAGGTCAATTTACTATGGAAAGTAGACGATACAGACAAACCATATTATTTAAGCCCCAGGCAACGTATAAATCTGGACCGCATAGTCCGTGAATCAATAACAAATATCCTAAAACATGCTTTCCCTCAAAACATTGATATTTACATTTCTGAAGCCAGAAATAAAACTCAATTAATTATCATTGACGATGGAAAAAGTTCTGACCCATCTAGCTGGCAAGCAAATACAGGACTCTATAACCTGAACACTCGAGCAACTGAAATAAATGCCAGCATAAACTGGTCTTCTTTAAATACCCCGTTAAAGACAGGCACAAAGTTAACCATTACCTTACCTAAAATGGGAAATAAATCTTATGCACTCAATCCTGATAGTTGATGATCATAGCTACGCCAGAAGTTTATTACGTGAAATTGTACAATCTATCTTTGAACATGCCGTTATCGAAGAAGCTGCAACCATAAGCCATGCTAAACAAATTATAAAAAAACGAAGCTTTAATCTGGCATTAATTGATATCAGCCTGCCGGATGGCAATGGTGTGGATCTGGTTAAAGAAATTATTAATTCAAATTCAGAAACCTATATTGTTATGGCAACAATTTACGATGACGATCAGCACTTATTTGATTCCTTGCGTGCAGGTGCCAGTGGTTATTTATTGAAAGACCTCTCTAAAGAAGAATTAAAAAGCCAGATCAGTGGCATCATACAAGGTCGCCCCCCGTTATCATCAAGCATAGCTCGACGACTATTAAGTCACTTTAAACAACCAACTCAAGTAACAAAACATCATTTAACACCTAGAGAAACAGAAGTTCTTAGCTTAATAGGTAAAGGGTTTTCTCGAATGGAAGTAGCAAACGACCTGAAAATTTCAGTCAATACCGCAGCTGAACATATTCAGAATATTTATCAAAAATTAAACATTAACACTCGAGCAGAAGCCGCTCTAGAAGCTTGTCGTTTAGGGCTTATATCGGTTTAGCCATGAAATGATACCGTCGTAACTAGCTAGCTACATCTATCCACACAATAAAAAATATAAAGGGAGATGATTAATGCACATAAACAATATTATCAGAGGCTTTACTCCTGACATAGGAAGTGAGGCTTCAGCCTCGCCCCAATCATGCGAGGCTGAAGCCTCACTTCCAAATATTAATATCCTTCCCTTATCGCTTGCTCTTAAGTCAACATATATACTGTTAGCGATCTCCTTGTCATATCCCATTAAGGCTGAACAAATAACTAAACTCGAAGATATTGTCGTCAGCTCACAACGTCGAGAAGAATTATTGCAACAGGTACCGATAACAGTTAATAGCTTTAATGCTGATTTTCTGACGACCATTGGTGCTCAATCGTTAGCCGATTTAGAAAATTTCAGCCCAGCCCTGGAAGTTGATAATGACAGCACCACTCAGCCCAGATTTAAAATCAGAGGTATTGGAACCACTGATTTTGGAATAGGCACCGACCCTGCTGTCAGCATTTATCAAGATAATGTCTATATTGGGCGTTCAGGCAACGCCTTGCTGCAGTTTACTGATATTGAAAGAGTTGAGGTTCTTAAAGGCCCTCAAGGTGCTCTTTTTGGACGTAACAGTGCCGCTGGTGTTATTCATGTGATTACTAAACAACCCAACAATGAACTCACAGGCTCGCTAAGAACGCGATTTGGGAATTATGACAAAAGACTAGTTGAAGCCGTCTTTAATACCCCGCTTATAGATAATCAGCTATTACTTCGAGTCAATGGCATTTTCAATCAACGCGATGGATTTGTCGATAATGCCGATGGCGGCAAAGATTTTTCTGATGAAGATTATCAGGCTGCCAGAGCCAATCTACTGTGGCATATTACGGAAGCAACACGACTAAACTATGTTTTCGAATTTAATCATGTAGACCAGCAAGGCCCTACAGCTATTGGACTTCATTCAACCCTTAGTCCAAGTCCCGGAAATCTATCTGGCCCTATTTCAAATGATGTGATTTCCAGTCAAGAAAAGCGTTACTTTTTTGCTCATAGCTTAAATTTTGAACATCAATTTTCCTTTGCAACCATGAGATCAATTTCTTCATATCGACAATTCAACACTCATAACAGAGAAGATGAAGATGGTATAGGAAAAAAGTTTGCCTATCTGGACTCAGATAATATTGAGGGGAATCAACAGTTTTCACAGGAAATTCGTTTTAATGGCATTAGCAAGCATTTTGACTGGATAACTGGCTTGAACTATGCCTATGAAAAAGGGGATCAGGAAACAAAAATATCAACCTACAGCAATGCAATTAACGCCCTATTTCTAGGTAGTCTACCATTAGCTCCATCTCCAGCTAACACACCTTTACCAGATAATTTGATTTGGAATGAATCGATGAAAAATAAATTATCTGCACAAAGCTTTTCTGCTTTTGCAGATATCAACTGGGCCATCAATGAGCAATTAAAACTGACTTATGGAATTCGCTATACGCATGATAAAAAAAGCTTTAGCTGGAAAAACCTGAGTAATAATATTTTACCCGCTAACGCTGACCTATTTTTTCCTGCATCATCTTATCCTCTATCACAAAAAAACCGCTGGCTGGATAGCAAAAAGAGCTGGGATGATATCAGCTCCCGAGCAGTCATCTCTTATCAATGGAATGATCAGCTAATGACTTTTTTCACTTATTCGCAAGGCTATAAAGCTGGTGGTTTTAATACCCAGCAACTGCTCTCCAGTTTTGAGCCTGAAACGGTTGAAAACTTTGAAGGCGGCATTAAATCCAGCTGGTTTAATCAAAAACTATTATTCAACGCCTCAATATTTCACTACCTTTATGAGAATAAACAAGATATTAGCTTTGAACAACAAGGGGGACTAGGGCAGTTTATCACCCGCACGGGTAATGCCAAAGCTCATGGCGGTGAATTAGAATTACGCTGGTTGCCAGTAGATAATTTACAACTAGGTGCTAACTATGGTTACCTGGATGCCAATTGGACTAAAAGAACCGTTAATGCAGTTAACTACAACACATCAAGTAGCCAACTAATAGATTTGGCAGGGCAAGCACTTACTACGCCCAGACATCATGCATCCGTAACACTGGATTATGAATTAGCTCTGCAACAATTTAGCAGTTTAGCCTTCCATATTGATCATAGTTACACCAGTAAACGTCAATTTACCCCAGCTGATGCCGATTATTATTTTAATTATAAAAATCGAGATGCGGCCCATCATTATACAAACTTGAGAATGAGTTGGCATGATAGAAAAAAACATTGGCAAGTCGCTGTCTGGGGAGAGAATGTTTTTGATAATACTTACTCATCACACGTTATTCCTGTTTCTGCCCTTGCACTAGGCACTCCTTATGTCAGGCCTGATAAACCTGCTTTATGGGGGATTGAGCTTATTGTTGATTTTTAACCCCCTCAAACGAAGGGGTATGGATGGATGTTGATAGAAACTAGTTAATCTTATAAAGTTAATCACGGAGTTTATAACTACTTTTAGTATTAACCTAATCTTCTGCAAATACTAAAAGAGTTTTCAAAGTGTCATCACATTAACTATAAAAGAATCTATCTCACCTTTGATAGTCGTTGACATTTATTAGCCCCGTTTCAACTATTACCAAAGATATTTAGAGGAGACCCTCAATGAAAATTCTACAACTATTTATATTTAGTTTATTATTTATTGCTATACAGTCTACAGCTAATGCAACAGCTTATCAGGTTGACTATACTATGTTCGGTGTTTCAGGTTTTCAAGTAAACGATCATGATGCTTTTCCAGATGGAGATCCAGATTTATATTTTGCTATGGGTATATCAACTAATGGTTCACCAACTGAAATGGACCTAAATATTTTTTTCCAGACATCCCCAGTAACAGCAACTAGCTGGAATCCAGGCCCAATAACTGTAAGCACTGTGGTCGAAGATGTCAATTTGGCAAATACATGGTTTTATTTTGTTCTATTAGACAAAGATTCTGATGCCGACGATAATTTAGGATCTCATTGGTTTCAAAATACTTCAACTGGTTCCACATCATATTTCCAAAATGTATTAAATAATAATGCTGCGCCTTTCCAGCCAGACCTTTTCTTAACTGATATAGAAGGCTCTGGTGATTTCAATAATTATAATTTTAATCACGGAATTTCTATTCAACCAGTACCGATTCCAGCCGCCTTTTATCTTTTTTTTACTGCTATAACAGGGTTACTAATAAAATCTAAAAAACGTAGTCTTTAAAGTCATATATCCCTTGTTTTATAGAAATTACAATTGATATCACTATTCACAACATAATAGAAACTTTATTGTAGTTTTAACAACATCACCCATAAATCACTTGCTTAGCCACTGAATATATTATTGACAATCAAAATTAATTAAACAACTTAGATTTTTTAAATACCTTTTAAGCAACCTATTCTGTATCCAGACTAATTTCATTGCAATCCACAATATTGTGCAATTAACAATACATAAAAAGAAGGTTCATATGCGAAATTACATTAAACTATCACGCCACGTACTATTCACTGTCTCAACATTTTTTTGTCTTCTATTTTCAAATAGTCATGTTCACGCCTCCAACATTGGATCGTTCACAGATATAGCTATCGACCAAGGCATATAGACAGCAACCCTCTACGATACATTTGCTGAAACAGGGGGAACTAAATACACCCAAGACTTTTCATTCACTGCTTCGAAAGCTTTGAGTGAAAAGTTCATTGCATCCGATATACTTGGTGACTGGATAACAGACTGGGGTGGAAGCAACCAAGAAAGCAGGTTAGATTTTCACACTGTAACGAGTTCGGAATACATCTCGCAATTCCATGCTTTTATGCGTTCAACAGGACAAGGTCAGCAAATTGATAGTTTTGGATGGGGTTCAACTAGTTCTGATTACACATTTAAATACACACAGAAACAAAACTACGTTAAATGGACACAAACGTCTGTTGTTCCAATACCCGCAGGAATCTACTTTATGAGTACTGCAATCTTAGGTTTACTGGGTTTTTCTCGTAATAGATCTCAAACTCCAGCATAAGGACATTTAAACCTACTGTTGATAGTCAAACAAAAAAGGCTTTCCAAAATGAATATAAAAATCATCGCATCACTAATATTTCTTTCACAACTATATACATTTAACATTGCACAAGCGTCATACACTAATCCATCCTTCGATAACAACGATACATACACTACAGACAATATAAGTGGTTTAGATTGGTTGGATCTCACAGCTACAACATATATGTCACACAACCAAGTTACTGATTTTATACAAAACAACCCGACAGAACAGTGGCGTTTTGCAACATCATTGGAAGTATTTGAAATGCAGACTAACTGGAATAACGGTGACTTGAATGATCAACAAATTAGCGGCACATACTGGAATTTGATCGATACGCTGGGGGCAACACAAACTAATGGCGACTACTATAAACGGCTTTCTGGTTTTGTTGCGACCCTTGACACTGAAGGGAGTTTTAGCCAACAGCAGTTATATCATTTCTATTCATTTTCAGAA
>Ga0209184_1001570_pt1 | contig 14298 bp, 11 predicted proteins | sample EN8Hudsemesocosm_2_FD_184627 | JGI IMG/M metagenome (GOLD analysis project Ga0209184, IMG submission 184627) | Methane-oxidizing microbial communities from mesocosms in the Hudson Canyon - EN8C Hudson Canyon (SPAdes) (version 2) | ecosystem: Environmental > Aquatic > Marine > Cold seeps | place... | reverse complement strand
TATCGCTATCGTTAGAGAGGTTTAAGGTTTAAGGTTTAAATTGTACGTTTAATTCTCTTCTGGGAATTTTATGCCTTGAATGCGATTTTGGCTATCAAATTCAATCACGGCATTTTGATATTTGTCTCGCTTGGCAACTTTTTTCAGGGCTTCAATAGATTTTAGTGGTAAGTTAATAATCATATTGTTAACTAGCCATGCAGGTAGTTTTCCGTTGGGTTCGGTGTGTTGCATCCAGATAAATTCGATTTTCTGTTTATCAAGGGTGCGTAAAATATAGCGTGTTTGTGTGTCTGTGATATGGACAGCATTTTTGTTATCGCTGACTAACTGCTTATCACTGGACATACTAATCATAAACTCTTGGCTGTCTGGCTTGTTTGAGGTAATGATGTGGACAATAAGGTCACGGTTTTTGAAGGGCCAGGGGAGGTGGCTTAAAGCGTAACCATAACGATCAATAAATTGATTTTCAGTGTGAACAAAGTCGTGAGGAATGAAATTATAAGACTCGATGCAATTATCAACCCATAGTGGGCAGGATGTCGGGTCAGAAATAAGTGCTAAAACACTTTCGATTGATTGGTCTAGTACGGTAACAGCTTTAAAAGCCCTGAAATTTGACTCTTTATAATCACGAGTGAAAATCTGAATGTTGTTGTCAGTTTCTGTGAGCTGCCATTCAGGTGCGTGTTCGTTGAGAAAATTGTTGTTATCAGAAAAAGCGAGGCCGGGGAAGCATAAAATTAATAGGCAAATAAAGTCCTTTACTAGCCTATTCATATGTTTGATCTTCCTTTAAAAAAGGCCTAAGTTGATTCCTCTTAGGCCTAATTGAGTTAGCTTTCCGTTAATGTGACGTTAAGTTCAAGTACTGAACAGTTGTCGTTTTTGTCTAGTTGAACCTGTACCTGATCCTGATCAATCGGTACATATTTCCGAATCACATCAAGAATTTCCTGTTGCATTTGAGGTAGGTAGTCAGGCTGATCCCGTTTGCCTCGTTCATGTGCAACAATTATTTGTAAGCGTTCTTTTGCAATTGATGCAGTATTTTTTTTACTACTTTTAAAATAGTCTAAAAAACTCATGCAGCCGACCCCTTAAACATACGCTTAAAGAAGCCTTTCTTTTCAATATTCATAAAGCGGTGAGGGCGTTCATTACCTAGTAAGCGTTCAACAGCATCTGAATATGCCTGACCGGCCTTACTTTCTGTATCGCGTATAACCGGGACCCCCTGATTAGATGACGAGAGTACAGTTTGAGACTCAGGAACAATGCCTAGTAATTTGACGGCAAGAATATCGGTCACGTCTTCAACATTAAGCATTTCGCCGCGTTCAACGCGCTCAGGGTTATAGCGTGTTAATAGAAGATGCTCTTTAACGGGCTCTTGGCCGGTTTCTGCGCGACGTGACTTACTGTTTAATATTCCAAGGATGCGGTCAGAGTCGCGCACTGAAGAAACTTCAGGGTTTGTAACAATAATGGCTTCATCGGCAAAGTATAATGCCATTTGAGCGCCGTGCTCGATCCCAGCAGGGGAGTCGCAAATAATAAATTCAAAGCGTTCGCCAAGTTCGTTTAGTATTTTCTCAACACCTTCTTTTGTTAAGGCATCTTTGTCACGAGTTTGAGAGGCTGGCAAAATATATAAGTTGTCGACTTGCTTGTCTTTGATGAGTGCTTGATTCAAACTGGCTTCACCATTGATAACATTAACAAAATCGTAAACCACGCGGCGTTCGCAGTTCATGATTAAATCAAGGTTACGTAAGCCGACATCAAAATCGATAACGACAGTTTTATGCCCTTTAAGTGCAAGGCCTGTTGCAATGGAAGCACTGCTGGTAGTTTTACCAACGCCGCCTTTTCCTGAAGTGATAACAATTGTTTTAGACAATTTTTCTATCCCGTATTGCTGTGTGATGGATGTTATGAAATTTTTCTGCCTTAAGACTCTAAGCCTTTAAAGCATAATTTATCGTCGCTCAGAAAAACCTGTGAAGCTTTTCGTACCACGCTTTTATCAAAGTCTTCACTGACTTTGTATTGTCCTGCGACTGAAACGAGTTCAGCTTCCAGGCTTTGGCAGAAAATGCGTGCAGATGTATCACCCTTCACGCCTGCTAGTGCTCGGCCTCTTAATGTACCGTACACATGAATATTGCCGTCGGCCAGAATTTCTGCGCCGGCACTAACTGAAGCAAGAATAATTAAGTCGCCATCGGCAGCGTAAACTTGTTGCCCGGAGCGAATAGGGTGGTGGACAACCTTGCTTACCTGACGTTCATTTTGAACTACCGTTTTAATCAGTTCAACAGTTTCAGTGCGAACGACTTCTTTAATTTCTGTTTTGATTTCCGGCGCTGCGGGTGCTGTCTCTGTACTGCGTTCTTTTTGTTTGGCGAGTAAACCCAGGCCTGCTTGTTTTGCTAAACCTTGTTGGATTTCTGAACCACCACGAATGGCAACCACCTTAATTGAGAACTCTGCACACACTTGCACAAGCTGTTTAAAGTCAACCTGCTCATGTTCGGCTAATTTTTCTAAACTGATAACCACTGGAAGGTTTTCAAAAAAGTCAGGTGCTTGAGAGACTTTCGCGTCCAAATCGTTTTTAAGCTGCACGTTATCATAATAACTCAGCTCTAATACTGTCATCGGGACAAGTGAGCCTTTGAGTTGCAAACACGGTTTTCCTTGTTGTTTTTGGGGTTGAGGTGTCTTTAGACTCTCTGTTTGGTCCGTTCTTGGTTCTGCGCTTGCACTTGTGCTCATTGCCTGGCCTGGTTTTTGATAATCTGGTTATTTGATACGAAATCAGCGGTTGTTCTTGTCGATTGTTTTTGTACATATCTTGGGCGTTATCTTAGCATGAGAATATCATGATGGCTCGAATTTTTAGTGCTTGCGTACCTGAAATGCTATTAAAGCAGACGGGGGCGTCTTATAATGCTTTTCATCTTAATTAATAGCATAAGCCAATGGGATAAAAATACAGCACCATGAGCAGCGAAATCAGTACCTTTGAAGACGGTATCGAACAAGTTTCACTACGTGAATATACCGAAAAAGCCTATCTTGATTACTCCATGTACGTTATTTTGGATCGAGCCTTGCCACACGTAGGTGATGGCTTGAAACCCGTTCAGCGGCGCATTGTATATGCCATGTCTGAGCTGGGACTGAAATCGACAGCCAAGTATAAAAAATCCGCCCGAACTGTCGGGGATGTATTGGGTAAATTTCACCCTCATGGTGATAGCGCCTGTTATGAAGCGATGGTATTGATGGCCCAGCCATTTAGCTATCGTTATCCCTTGGTCGACGGGCAAGGTAACTGGGGGGCCCCAGATGACCCTAAATCCTTCGCTGCCATGCGATATACCGAGTCACGTTTGTCACGTTATGCCGATACATTACTAAGTGAGTTAGGGCAGGGGACAGTTGAATGGGCGCCTAACTTTGATGGCACCATGCAAGAACCTAAAACTTTACCTGCACGGCTGCCAAACTTATTATTGAACGGCACCACCGGTATTGCCGTCGGGATGGCGACTGATGTACCTCCTCATAATCTGCGAGAGGTTGCGAGTGCTTGTGTTCATCTGCTGGATGACCCAAAAGCAGAGCTTGAAGAATTAAGTGAGCATATACTTGGGCCGGATTACCCTACGCGTGCTGAAATTGTAACGCCGAAAGCAGATTTACTTTCGATGTATAAAACTGGCCGTGGCTCAATTCGAATGCGCGGTGTTTACCATAAAGAAAATGGTGACATCATAATTACTGAATTACCGCACCAAACTTCCGGCGCAAAAATACTGGAGCAAATCGCAGCGCAGATGCAGGCTAAAAAACTGCCGATGGTCGCTGACTTACGAGACGAGTCGGATCATGAAAACCCCACACGCTTGGTGATTATCCCTCGTTCAAATCGGGTCGATATTGAATCGTTGATGGCTCACTTGTTTTCCAGTACTGATCTGGAAAAAACTTATCGTGTGAACTTGAATATGATTGGCATTGATGGCCGACCTGCGGTGAAAAATTTAAAAACTATTCTCACTGAGTGGTTACATTATCGAACTGAAACAGTCACACGTCGCTTGCAATATCGTTTAGACAAGGTAAACAAGCGCTTGCACCTTTTGGAAGGTTTGTTAATTGCTTTCCTGAACATTGATGAAGTTATTCATATTATTCGCACAGAAGAACATCCTAAGGCTGCATTAATTGCGCGCTTTGATTTAAGCGAGATTCAAGCGGAATATGTACTTGACACCAAGTTACGTCAGCTAGCACGCTTGGAAGAAGTCAAAATCAAGGCTGAACAAGACGAACTAGAACAAGAACGTAAAAAACTGGAAAAAGTGCTGGGCTCAAAAGCCTTAATGAAAAAGCTTATCAAGAAAGAACTTATCTCCGATGCAGAGCAATATGGTGATGACCGTCGCTCACCAATTGTCTCTCGCCAAGAAGCAAAAGCATTCTCGGAAGAAGATTTAATTTCCTCCGAGCCTGTTACTGTTGTTTTATCTGACAAAGGCTGGGTACGTGCGGCCAAAGGGCATGACATTGATCCAAGTGGTTTGAATTACAAATCAGGTGATAGCTATGCCTTATCTGCTAAAGGTAAGAGTCATCAAAGTGTGATCTTTGTTGACTCCACAGGACGTGCCTATACTATAGCCGCCCATACTCTACCTTCAGCAAGGGGGCAAGGTGAGCCCTTAACCAGCTCGGTCAACCCACCTTCAGGCGCTACGTTTAAAGCGGTGATTATCGAAGATCCTGCTCAAAAACTGCTCATGATGAGTAATGCCGGTTATGGTTTTGTTGGCACTGCAGGCGATTTAAAGAGCAAGAACAAAGCGGGTAAGGCAGCTATTAGCTTACCGAAAGGCGCAGAAGTCATGATGCCGCAGGCCATCACGAATAGCGAAACGCAATATATTGCCAGTGTGACCAATGAAGGTCGAATGCTGGTTTTCCCTGTTAAGGACTTGCCTGAATTAGCCAAAGGTAAAGGCAATAAAATGATTAGTATTCCTTCTGCACGACTACAAAGTGGTGAAGAATGGATGGTCAGTGCCACTTTATTTAACGAACAAGACGAGCTAGTGATTCATTCCGGCAAGCGCCATTTGAAATTACGATTTTCTGATCTAACGCATTATGTAGGTGAGCGGGGCCGACGGGGCCATAAACTACCAAGAGGTTTACAGAAAGTAGATCGCATGGAAGTGCTGCTAGCCAATAAACCAAGCAACAACGATACCGACGAAGGGTGATCTGATTGAGTGAAGTAATACTAATAAATGTATCAGGCCGGGATAAATCAGGTTTAACGTCCGAAATGACGGCAATTATGGCGCAATACAATGTCCGGATTCTGGATATTGGTCAGGCTGTCATTCATGATCATCTTACTTGGGGTATCTTGATCGAAGTACCGGGTGGTGATGTATCAGGCGTGAAGAAAGAACTGCTGTTTCGCATGCATGAACTGGACTTACAAGTTTCATTTCAGTCTATCAGCTCTGAAGAATATGCCCTTTGGGTTGAAGGTAAAGGTAAGGCCCGTTATATAGTTTCGCTGTTATCCCGTTCTATTACTGCAGAACAAATCGCTCGAGTCTCTGAAATTACGGCTTCATACGGTTTGAATATTGATAATATTACCCGTTTATCGGGACGGCCTTCGTTGGATATAGACTTGCAAGGTAGCCAGGCGTGTATCGAGTTTTCAGTACGTGGTACCACGCCTGATATAGACAAATTACGCAACGATTTCTTACAAATCGCCAGTGAGCTGAATGTGGATATTGCCTTCCAGGAAGACTCACTCTACCGACGTAACCGTCGCTTGGTGGTGTTTGATATGGATTCCACGCTCATTGAAGCCGAAGTCATTGATGAGTTAGCTAAAGAAGCCGGTGTGGGTGAGCAAGTAGCTGAAATTACTGAGCGGGCCATGCGTGGTGAGATCGATTTTACCGAAAGTTTTGCCCAGCGTGTCGGTTTGCTGAAAGGCTTGAGTGAAGATGTATTGAGTCGTGTTGCTGAGCGAATCAATATGACTGAAGGCGCTGAACGCTTGATTTCAACACTCAAAAGTCTAGGATATAAAACAGCCATACTCTCAGGTGGTTTTACTTATTTTGCTAATCGCTTACAGGCTAACTTAGGCATCGATTATGTGTATGCTAATGAACTGGAAATCGAAGACGGCAAAGTAACCGGGCGCGTCACCGGACAAGTGGTTGATGGACAACGCAAAGCTGCATTGCTGGATGAACTGGCTAAGAAAGAAAACATCGGTCGTCAGCAAGTGATTGCCGTGGGCGATGGCGCTAATGACCTGCCGATGCTTAGTCGAGCGGGTTTAGGTGTAGCGTTTAGGGCAAAACCCTTGGTTAAAGAGTCAGCCCGTCATGCCATCTCCAACCTCGGATTGGATGCTGTGTTGTATTTGATCGGCTTCAGGGATAGGGAAGCCGATTAAGCTTATCGGTCGGGTTAAACCGGCCTACATATCTTCAACGAGCTACAATCCTCATTGATCAGATTGTCTTCCACTGCCTTCGTGGTCTGCCATTATACTCAATAGCACTACAAGGTAATGGGAAAAAACTACCTTCTCGATGCGATTCAGCATCGACAGCGCAGGCTAAAATCCCACCACTGAAACACAAACTGACAAAATAATAAAACTCCCTCGGACTCATTCCTTGGTCGGCACACAAGGCCGCCATTAAGGTGGCAATATTCATTTTAAGTGCAGGCGCGATAGTTTTTAATTGCACTTCAATATCTAAGGCCAGGTGCAAAATAGGCCCGTGATTAACTTGGCATTTCTTTGCTAAATCCAATAAAGGTTTTCTTCGTTCATCAACAGACGTAATAGGTCTTCCAAAACCTGGTATTTTGGCTGGCTGCCTGTTTTTGCCTTTGCCAGGGTTTGAGCTAGTTGGTGACAGGTAGCGCTTCCTCAGCTCGTCATGTAAGTTTGCGCCATGGTTTATTTTATTTTTTACATCATATAAAAAGTCGATAGTGGCAATTAAGGGACGGTGCCCGTAGATTGTTGCTTCAGATACGGCAATGCCTGCGCTGATGCCTAAAACCGGTGTGCTTCTGGCATTACTTGCTAGAGTTGCGATCCTGTTATTCCATAATCTGGGGTCGGGGAAGCTGGTTGATATTACCCATATCCCTTCGTAAAGCTCAAGCTGCTTTGGTTCGGGTTCTTTGCCGGTGATGGCATAAATGATCAGTGACATCCAGGAGAGGTGGTTTAAGTCCTTGAGCAGGCTTTTGCCGCGAAAACTGACATCTTTTCCAGGCTGCCAGCCACCCATGTTTGTGGGCCACGTTGTAGAGTTTGCTAGTAAACGCTCAAGTTTGTGCTGCTCTTTTTTATTATAAGCTTCGCAGGTGTTGTTCATAAACTATTTCCTCCTTTGGTTTGATCCTTATTAATGAATAAACCATCACTAAAAAAAGGAAATTGTTGCCAGCCTTTTTCATGCTGTTCAAGAGCATGTGCAGCAGCGCCAGGTAGCCTTAATAGCATATACAGAATTTCTGCTTGAGCCGGTTCAAAACCTAAATCATAAAATGCGGCAGCAGCCACACCAGATATCGATAGCGGGGCCTTTGCCAGCCCTTCCATTTCTTTTCTATTCTCCTTTAGCCAGGTTAAGTGGATATTAGGGCTTAATGCAGCTAAACAACCCAAGGTATGAATTATGGTGTCAGGGCACATTATGCCATTAGGGTCAAAACCAGGAGCATGTTCGATAGGAAGCCAAACATCTGCAGGCTGGATCTTGTCTTTGTGTTGTTGTTTGAATTGAGCGAATCCAGATTTCCATAAAGTAATGTCGGTAGAAAATTGCTGCCAACAATTCATTGTAATGGCGACTTCGTGCGCACCTCCTAAATTTCCGGCACCGACACTAATAGCTGCGATTAAAGAGGATGCGAGCGTTGAACCTCCTGCGCCAGCACTCATTGCGGCTTGAACTGAAGGATCACGAGGGCCTGGATTTGCTAATGCAACGCTCAGTGCATTTAGTAATGCTGAACCTTGTTTGTTTGGTGGCTCTTTTACTAGCATTAAATAAAGGTATTCTACCCAACTAACTTTATTGAGAAGGTCTTCATAAACGTTAAAGCCTGCGCAATAGCAGGCTGAAGGAGAAAAAGGATTGTTTGAACTAGCTTCCTCATCCCAAAAATCAGAATAAATTTTTGCTGTGCTCATTTTTCCTCCTTAATCGTGTCAGTTCGCATGCCGATGGGCGGAACTTCATTTACATCAATCAAAATATCAAGCAAAGTTGGCCCTTTTAGCTTACAGATGGCGCTAAAATCAAGTGCTTCGAGTTGTTCTGCTGATTCAATTCTGTAGGCTGCTGCGCCCATGGATTTCGCCATATCAGAAAAATTTACAGATGGCAGCATTGCACCGATTTCTTCAGCTCCTGTTAATTTCTGTCCATGCTTTACCATGCCCAGAGCTGCATCATTTAATACTACAAAAATGACGGTCAAACTCTCTTGGATTGCGACAGTAATTTCCTGGCCATTCATCAAGATACTCCCATCACCTGTTATGCATACGACGGGGTCAGCAGGCTTCGCAAAGGCCATGCCAACAGCACAGCCAATCGCCCAGCCCATCGGTGCAAATTCAAGGCAAGCACGAAATAAGCCTCCACACGCATTACGAGAACCATGCATACGTCGGTCAAATGGGTGCATATAGTGAATGGCCCAAGCAAAGCTAGCGCCGGTATCTGCTAAATAACGCGTATTTGGGGGGAACATTTTTGGAAGGTCATGCATTAAGCGTTGGGGTTTGATTGGAGGGGTACTATCTAGCCAGGATTTCTCATCATTAAGTTTAAAATATCGTTTATTAAGTGTATGAATGTTGGTGTTGGTTTTTCTGTTGTGTATAGGGCTTATGGTTGTCATTTTTGTCGCGCTACAGCTTTGAAGCACGTGCTCAAACACGGTTGAAATTCGTCCCTGAACATGGAGTCTTGCCATGGGCGATTGTGAAAAATTATAGTTTTGCTCATCAATATGTACCATTCTATTGTTTAGCAGTAAATCTGCATCCCAGCCACCACTAGCCCATTCGCCAAGATTGGTGCCAATGGTGATGACTAAATCCAGATTTTTGTCGAGCAATGCTTCCCGTGCGCTGGCGTGACCAGCAAAACCGATAACCCCTCTAAATGATGGGTGGTAGGGGCTTACTAAACCTTTGCCGTGAGGGGTCGTGACGATCAGTGCGTTGTAATGTTTGGCTGCATCGAGGATGCTGCCAATGGCTTCGCTTGCGCCTTCCCCTATCACAAAGACAGTGCTTTTGGCCGCGTTTAGAAGTGTGCAGAGTTGCTCGACAGATTGATCATCAAACAAAGAGGGTGAACAAATTTGTTTGGATAAATCGTAAGTGGGTTTGAGTACTTTAGGGTGTTCACGCATCACATCCATTGGAATGCTTAGGTGAACAGGGCCACGTGGAGACTGGAATGCTGCTATCACCGCTGCAGTTAATTTTCGTTCGAACTGATCAATATGTGATACCAAGGTACTAAATTTGGTGCAATGCTCGAACATGCCTACTGTATTGATTCCGGTGCAGGAGGATTCCTGAAAGGCAGAATTACCAAAAGTGCTTAGCGCAGTTTGGGCTGTGATCGCTAGCAGAGGTGTGTTATTTGCAGCAGCGCAGGCTATCCCTGTTATAAGGTTTGTTGAACCCGGCCCTGTTGTGGCACAACAAACACCTAGTTTTCCTGTTAAAAGGTGGTATCCATCAGCCATGAAGGCTGCACTGGTTTCATGTCTGGAAACAATTGCTCTTGGCCCATGTCGTCGCTCGCTTCTAGCAAGAGAGTTATAGAGAGGCTCAATCGCACCGCCTGGGATGCCAAAGACATAATCAACTGAGAGCTGTTTAAGATAATCAATTAATAAATCTGCTGAAGTGTAGAGGTGGAAATTATCTGGTACAGGTGTTGCTTGAGATGTGGTCCTGATGCTAACACTATTCATATCAAACTCCGTGAAGTGAATAAACTTAGCAAACAATGGTTTGATTACCCATTTTTTATTCTTGGCTAAAGTAAATTCACAAATCCATTTTCCAATTTTATTGTTGCCTGTAGCGAATTTACGCGTAAGGCACTCTTTACCTCCTTCTAACAGCAGTTATTTTTTAACAATAGAATTATCACTAATGTAGTCCAAGAATTTAGGTTTAGATAGAAATTGTATGAAAAATATACGGCCTGAAGTGAAGGATATGATTATGTACCTTATTAATAGCAGCGTTTTGTTGCTAGAGTCACTACTAGAGCTTTCTTCGACCTGACTGACACATTAGTCTATTGTTGCAGTGCATGACCGACGACGGCCTAAAACTAGCTCTTTTGCTTAGTTAACACTTTATAAATTTTTACTGATGAAGAATTATTTATATAAATACAGCGGCTATCATCGGTTTGTTCTATGCTTAAGTGTAAAAAGGTGGAAGCTTTTTCAAAAATGATGTGAAAATTTTATATTTGTAGGTGATGAGAGAAATAGAGTGTCGTGCTTTAAAAAATCGACGTAATATGGCTCTGGATATGTTTACAAGGATTAATTAGCATGCAAGAAAAACAAAAAATATTAATAGTTGATGATGATGAGTGTAATCGTTTTCTTATGGAGAGGTCTCTAGGTAAAGAATACGATATTAGGAGTGTTGGTAGTGGTGAGTCTTGCCTAGAAACGATTAATGAGTTTATTCCGGATGTTTTCTTGCTAGATGTATTCATGCCAGGTGGGATGGATGGCTTTGAGTTATGCCAGAAAATACGGAGTCAAAACTTGTTTAATGACAGCTTGATAATTTTTTTAAGTGGTCTCGAGGAGCAAGAAAAGAAAGTGTATGGTTATCAAGTTGGGGCTGATGATTTTATGAGCAAAGAGTTTGGGGGGAGTTTGCTAAAGGAAAAAATAGACTCACAACTTATTCGGATTAAAGCTTCAAATGATGCTATACCCATTCAAATGACAAATGCTGGTGAAATAGCTCAGGTTGCGCAGTTCTTTGAGTGTATAAATGATGCGGCAAACTATGAAGTGTTAGCTGGACAGGTCATTGAAATGTGTAAGGCCTTTGATGTGAATGCTGCTATTCAGATGCGCATAGAAAAATCAACGATTAATCTAAGTACGACAGGTGATGTTAATACATTAGAAACTGAGTTTATGTATGCATCTAGGAATGCTAACCGTATTTGCGCATTTGGTAAGCGCAGTCTTTTCAATTTTGGGCGCGCTAGTCTTTTAGTTCGGGTTATGCCTGAAGATACTGATAAATTTGTTCGGTACAGAGATCATCTTGCCTCTGTTATGAGTGGTGTTGAGGCAAGAATGCGAAGCTTACAGGCTGAACTGGTACTGAAAACCTATAATGAAAGCTTGGTTCTTGATGCTCTGAAAGAAACTGGTGAATAAAAGTATGAATACGATGACGGAACTATCTACGGCTGGAGTAAGCTTGATAAACGATTTGAAAATGTTGCTTCTAGCTTGGAGAAACTGTTGAATCCTGCACAATAAGGGATGCCTTTTCAACCATCCAAAGTTGTACCGTAATATAAAGTTGTAATATGCCCGTATGATACATTGCGAGTAAGGCTTTCGCCTGGTTATTTTTGCCTTTTCTAACTGAGCCAAACAACTTTCATTCCCTAACTGTCACCTAGATGACAGTGCATGTTTATCAACTCATTTAATCTACACCCACTGAAAAATTTAACAGTCATTGAATAACCAAAGGGTATAAATTATGAGTAAAATAATCGGAATAGATTTAGGTACTACCAATTCTTGCATTTCAATTATGGAGGGTGGTAAAGCGCAGGTAATTGAAAATGCAGAAGGGGCAAGAACAACGCCATCTGTCGTGGCTTATAGCAGTAATGAGATCTTGGTCGGGCAGCCTGCCAAACGTCAATCGATAACCAATCCAGACAGCACTTTATATGCGATTAAACGTCTTATCGGACGACGTTTTGATGAAGAGGCTGTTCAAAAAGACGTGAGCTTAGTGCCTTATAAAATTATTAAAGCCGACAACGGTGATGCATGGGTGGAAGCAAAGGGTAAGAAGCTTTCAGCGCAAGAAGTCTCCGCACAAATATTAATGAAACTAAAGAAAGATGCGGAGGCATATTTAGGTGAAACCGTCAGTGAGGCGGTGATTACCGTACCGGCTTACTTTAATGACTCACAACGACAAGCAACCAAAGATGCAGGTCGTATAGCTGGCTTGGAAGTTAAGCGTATTATTAATGAGCCCACCGCTGCCGCCTTGGCTTACGGTATCGATAAAACGGCTAAAGACGACCAGAAAATAGTAGTCTATGACCTTGGGGGAGGGACCTTCGATCTATCGATTATCGAAATATCTGACGTAGACGGTGAAAAGCAGTTTGAAGTATTGGCTACAAACGGAGATACCTTTTTAGGGGGAGAAGACTTTGATATGAAGTTGATCAACTACTTAGCCGATGAATTCAAGAAAGAAAGTGGAATCGACATACATCAAGATACAGTGGCATTACAGCGCTTGAAAGAAGCCGCCGAGAAAGCCAAATTAGAGTTGTCTTCAGCACAGCAGACTGATGTAAATCTGCCTTATATTACTGCCGACGCATCAGGTCCGAAGCATTTAAATATAGGTGTCACACGGGCGAAGTTGGAGTCATTAGTGGAGGGCTTAATCCAAAGTACCTTAAAGCCTTGTGAGATAGCATTGAAAGATGCCGGTTTATCAAAAGGTGATATTGATGAGGTCATTTTGGTAGGTGGACAAACGCGGATGCCAAAAGTGCAGGATGCTGTGGAAGGTTTCTTTGGCAAAACACCACGTAAGGACGTGAACCCTGATGAAGCGGTGGCTTTAGGGGCGACTATTCAGGCGGCTGTGTTAAGTGGGGATGTAAATGATGTGTTATTGCTCGATGTGACACCACTCTCTTTAGGGATTGAGACTTTGGGTGGCGTGATGACCAAATTGATCGACAAAAACACCACAATACCTGCACGGGCATCAGAGACCTTCTCAACAGCAGAAGATAACCAGTCAGAAGTGACGGTACATGTATTACAGGGAGAGCGAGAAATTGCTACAGGGAATAAGTCGCTAGGTCGATTTAACTTGGCAGGTATTCCAGCAGGGATTCGCGGAACGGCACAAATTGAAGTGACCTTTGATATCGATGCCAATGGTATTCTTAAGGTGTCAGCAAAAGACAAAGCTTCAGGAAAAGAGCAATCCATTGAGATCAAAGCCTCTAGTGGCCTGTCAGAAGACGCGATAAAGAACATGATCAAGGATGCTGAGATTCATGCGGAAGATGACCACAAAAAGCGTGAATTAGTCGATGCCCGTAATCAGGCTGACCAACTAATTCATCAGACTGAAATCTCGTTAAAGGCAGTTGAGAATCAAGTACCCGAAACGCTTAAAGAGGAAGTGAACGCGGCGATACAAAGTTTGCAGGTAGCCATAAAAGGTGAGGATAAAACTACCATTGAAAATGGCCAGCAAGCCTTGCAAGAACTTGCCAGCCAGTTGATGAATGCCAGCGCTGAAAGTCAGGCAGCAGGGAATGCCCAAGGAGCTGCTCAGTCAGAATCAAAGTCAAACAACAAGGACGATGTGGTGGATGCTGAGTTTGAAACTATTGACTAGACAGTATCTTTACTAAGGTCGAATGCCCTGTTACTGATTAGAATAACAGGGCATTCATGCGGTTTAATATGCTATTAACACGGCAACTAAACATGCTGAGGAGGTACCAGTATGGAGTATAAAGATTACGAGGTGTTAGGAAGGCCCCTGAAAAACGAACTGCATATGACCAATTAGGCTCTAACTGGAATGATGATTTTGACTTTCATGCAGTGTCGCGTGGTTCAGAGCCAAGTCATAATAGATAAAGAGGATGCCTACTCTGACCCTTAAAAGTTTACGTTGGGGGTAAGTATTACGCTACAAACTGTGGGATGTTGTACTCAAATTACGTTAGCTGTATTGATTGCTTTTTGATGTATTTGATTTGAATAAATCCATGATCACCTTCCCAGTGCACTAAAAGCATTCCATATTAGCTTGTCTGTTTTACATATTCGTGGCATTTGACCTGGTCCTACATCACCTTGATGTATCACGATTTATAGACTATTAATCTACTAATCGTTATTTAT